>OLSF01000561.1_pt1 | contig 38318 bp, 32 predicted proteins | sample 1672301 | NCBI WGS metagenome assembly OLSF01 (sample SAMEA3136669, study PRJEB25190) | human gut metagenome | biome: human gut; feature: human-associated habitat; material: faeces | place: Austria | collected 2013
TATGGTTTTATTATGGAATTCAATTTTCCGCGGCTGCGCCGACGGGGACGCGCATCTCCTCCAGAAAATAGCGCATGATGGCGCGGCGGGTGACGATCCCGATAAAGTCCCCCTTGTCGTCCACGACGGGGACAAAGTTCTGATCCGTTGCCTTTACGAGCAGGTCCTGCATATCCGTGGAGACGGAGACCGGCAGATTGTCACGCCGGTGGGCGATCTCCATGATGCTGTGCTCCTCCGTATCGCGGAAGTCCATACAGCAGAGCTTCTTCGTTGCCCAGAGCAGGTCGCCCTCGGTCAGCGTGCCGCAATAAGTACCCTCACGGGTCAGGATCGGCAGGGCCGAGTAGCCGGAGTGCTCCATGCGCTCCATGGCCTGCCGGAGCGTGTAGTCGGCATAGAGATAGCAGCAGGTCGCCTTCGGGGTCAGAAAGAACAGCAGATTCAAAAGGCATCTCCTTCTTTGAAACAGTTTTCCGCGCGCAGGCGCACGCGTCTTGACATCCTCATTATATCATATTTACCCGGCGATTTCTGTTAAGAAAACGTGAATGTCGCAAAAACGAAGTAGAAAAACAGGACAATATTTTGTGCAGAATCACAAGAAACGCGGCATAGACTGGCAGGGGAGGGGATGAAATGAAACGACATTGGCTCCTGACGGCGCTCGGCGCGATCCTGGCGGGCGCGGGGCTGCATTTCCTGTGGCAGGCGCTGCCGAATCCGCTGCTCGCCCTCATTTCACCGGTGAACGAGAGCGTCTGGGAGCACCTGAAGCTGCTGTACTGGCCCATGCTTGCCGCGGCGCTCGTGCTGGCGCGCGGGCCGCGGCGCATTGCCGTCTGGGCAGGCTTTTTCCCGGCCATCGTGCTGCAGCCGGTCTTCCTGCTGGCGCTCTATTACGGCCTGCGCGCGCTCGGCGTGCAGGGGCTTGCCGTCGACCTGACGCTGTATGTCCTGACCATGGCGGGCGGCTTCCTGCTTGCCGCGCGGCTCAGCCGCAGCGGGCCTGCGCGCAGGCTGACGGGCGTTTCGCTGCTGGCCGTCATGCTCTATGGCGCGGCGCTCGTTCTGTTCACGTTCGCGGCCCCGCCGCTCGGGATCTTTCGGTCCTGAGGGGCGCGCCGCAAAAAAATCGCTTCGGTCGGAAATAGGCCGAAGCGATTTTTGAATGTTTCTGCGCGAAAATGATCGATCAGGCGGCCTCGCGCACGACGGCGACGCCCTCGACGAGGTTCGCCATCACCAGCTCGCCATGAATGGCCATCTGGCGCTCCATCAGGTCAGTCAGGATGACCATATCGCCCTGGCACTCGATCTTCATGACGTTCTTCATGGCGACGGTCTCGGGCGTGACGGTGTTTTTGTAGACTGTGGACAGGCACATATGCAGTCCCTCCTTTATTTCAGAGAAGCGAGCACGGCGGACAGGCGCAGATTGCCCTTTTCAAACTCGGAAACGGCGGCAAGCACCTGCTCGCCGGCCTCGCGGTTGCCAAGCTCCGTGAGCTTCCGGCCAAGCTGCGCCAGCTCGTTTGCATGGGCGGCGTTGTGGTTGACCATATACTGCAGCAGGGCAACGGTCTCCTGCATAGGGTCACAGGAGCCGCAGGCGGCACAGTCGTGCGGGTCACAGCCCTCGTGGCTGTGGGAATGGCCGTGCTCGTGCGGATGCGTATACTCGCCATCCTCGTGATGGAAACGGAAGATCTCGTTCATGGTGGATCGCTCCTTTTATAATGATTGATCTTATTATACCGCGTATGGGCGGCGTTGTCAAATGGGGTTCAGGCGGGAAGCTCGGGAAGATCGCCGGTGAAGGTCAGCTCGGCCGGGCCGGTGAGATCGATGTCCTCGCCGTCCAGATCGACGCTGAGCAGGCCGCCGTCCGTCTGCACCTGCGTCCCGCCGCCGCTGACAAGGCCGAGTCGGGCCAGCGCCGCGACGGTTGCGCCCGTTCCGGTGCCGCAGGCGAGCGTGAAGTCCTCGACGCCGCGCTCGAACGTCAGCAGGCGGACCCGGTTTTCCCCGGTCACGGCACAGAGGTTGACGTTGGCCCCGCGCGGGAAGGCGGGGCTGCTGCGCAGGCGCGCGGCCAGCTCACGCAGCTCGGCGCGCGGACGGTCCAGCTCCGTCAGCACAACGGCGTGCGGGATGCCAGGCTCGCCCAGCTCCAGATAGGCGCAGCGCACGCCCTCCGCCTCAACGTGCAGGCGAACGACGCTCGGGCGGTTCAGGCGGATGCGGTAGCGGTCGGCTGCGATGCGCCTGCCCGTGACAAGTCCGGCGGGCGTTTCGATGCGCTGCACCGGCCCTGATGCAAGGCCGCGGTCGTGGCAGTGGCGGCAGAGGCAGCGCGCGCCGTTGCCGCACATCTCGGCAGTCGACCCGTCGCGGTTATAAAAGCGCATGCGGCAGTCGCCGCCCTGCGCGGGCGGCTCGAGCACCATCAGCCCGTCCGCGCCGACGGAAAAATGTTCCCGGCACAGCGCCGCGGCCAGTGCGGCATAGCGCTCCGGCGCGATGGAGCCGTCAAAGTTCTCGAGGATCACAAAGTCGTTTCCGGCGCCGCAATATTTCCAGAAGTGCATGAGACCGCCTCCCTCAATCGGAATTTCAATGAAATTCTTGCGTTTTCGCAAAAGCTATGATATACTGCAAAGCAGAAAAATGCAAGAGCTTTTTCCGGAAGTTTCATGACTGTACTGTGCCGCGTACGGAGCGGCTGGAGAACGTCACGCTTGCCTGCGCCGTGCGGCGGGGCTGTGTGCGGCAGGCGCCGGAGCAGCAGCTGCTGCAGGCCGCCCTGCCTTCTTTTTTTGAACGCCGGATGCGGAAGGAGAGCGATTTCATGTTGTGGAGAGAGGACAGACCGATGCGCATCGCACTGCTGGGCTGCGGTACGGTGGGCGGCGGCGTTTATGAATTCGTGCAGGAGCGCACGGATATGGAGATCGCCTATGTGCTCAGCCGCAGGCCCCGCCCGGAGCTGAACTGCCCGGTCACGTCAGACTTCAGCCGGATCGTCTCGGATCCGACGGTGGATACCGCCATCGAGGTCATGGGTGGCCGTCAGCCTGCCTATGAATATATGTGCGCCGCGCTGCGTGCGGGCAAGAACGTCGTCACGGCGAACAAGCAGCTCATGTCGGAGCGTTATGGCGAGCTGGTGCAGCTTGCCAGGGAGAATCATGTCGCGCTGCGCTGCTCAGCGGCCGTCGGCGGCGGCATCCGCTGGCTGACGAATCTGGAGAGCACGCTCGATATGGAACCGGTGCTCCGCGTCAGCGGGATCATGAACGGCACGACGAATTACATTCTGGACACCATGACGACGTCCGGCCTGAAATTTGAAGATGCCCTGCGTCAGGCGCAGGCCCTCGGCTATGCCGAGGTCGACCCGACGGAGGACCTGAACGGCGCGGATGCGCGGCGCAAACTTGTCATCTCCACGAACGTCGCTTTTGGCTGCGTCGTGCAGGAGCCGGAGGTCACAACGTTCGGCATCGCGGGCATCCGTGCCTGCGATATCGGCGCGGCGCGGAAGATGCACCGCGTCGTCAAGCTGATGGCAAGCGCCCGCCTGCTGGACAGCGGTGATGTGGCCTGCTATCTCGAGCCTGCGATGATGCCGCAGGGCATGCACGAGGCTGCCGTCCCGGAGAATTTCAACCTGATCTCCATCACGGGCATGCACATCGGCAAGCAGAGCTTCTATGGGCAGGGCGCGGGGCGCTTCCCAACGGCCTACAACGTCATGCAGGACTGCCTCGATATCCGCAACGGCCTGACGCGCTTCTACACGGACAAGCTCCGCCCGGCGCGCGTGGACAACAGCAGCATCATGCGGCCGTATTATGTCCGCGTCAACGGCATGGACCGCTGGCTGCAAACGCGTATTGACAAAATGCTCGACTGCGGTATAATAACAACGCCCGTGGCGGTCTCGGAGATCCACGCCTGGGCCAGAGAGAGAAAACTGACGGAAACCGGCGGCTTCCTGGCGTCGCTCCGTTAAGGATGGGGGAAAGCCATGCTGAAGGTTGCAAAATTCGGCGGGTCGTCCATGGCGGACGCCGGTCAGTATCAAAAGATCCGGGATATCATCCGGTCTGATCCCTCGCGGCGCGTGGTGGTCGTTTCGGCGGCGGGCAAGCGCAGCGCGGGGGACAATAAGATCACCGATCTGCTGTATCTGTGCTATGCGCACCTGCAGTACGGTGTGTCGTGCGACGGCATTTATCAGATGATCCGTGAGCGCTACGGCGACATCCACCGCGAGCTCGGCCTGCGGGTCGATCTCGAGGGCGTGCTCGACCGTCTGCGCAGTCAGATGGAGCAGGGCATTTCCCGCGATGAGCTCGTCTCGCGCGGCGAGTACCTTTCCGCGCTGCTTATGGCCGATTACCTCGGCTTTACGTTCGTGGACGCCGCGCAGTGGCTGTTCTTCCACTATGACGGCACCATCGATCAGGAGAAATCCTATGCCGCGCTGCGCGCGCTGGCCAAGGACAAGTGCGTCGTCATTCCGGGCTTCTATGGCCTGATGCCGGACGGCAAGCTCCGCACGCTCACGCGCGGCGGCTCGGATATCACGGGTGCGCTGGCCGCGGCGGCGCTGGATGCGGATGTCTACGAAAACTGGACGGATGTCTCCGGCATTCTGATGGCCGATCCCCGCATCGTCGATCATCCGCGCTCCATCGAGCGCGCGACCTACAGCGAGCTGCGCCAGCTTTCCTACAGCGGCGCGCAGGTGCTGCATGAAATGACGATCTTCCCGGTGCGCGAGAAGAATATCCCGCTCAACATCCGCAATACGAACGAGCCGGACCATCCCGGCACGCTCATCACGGAGAGCTTTGTCGAGGCCCCGAACCCGGAACGCTTTGTGACCGGCATTGCGGGAAAGTGCGATTTTTCCATCGTCACCGTGTCGAAAAAGGGCCTTTCCGGCGCCGTGGGCACGCTGCGCGCCATTCTGGAGGTCTTTGAGAACAACAGCATTCCTGTGGCGCACACGCCGAGCGGCATCGACTGCATTTCGCTTGCCATGCCGACGGAGGCGCTCACGCCGAACCAGTACAGCCTGCTCGACGAGCTGCGCAGCGAGATCCGCCCGGACAGCATCCAGATCAACGATCACATTGCCGTCATCGCCGTCGTCGGCCGCAAGATGGCCTTCCGCGTCGGCACGTCCGGCAAGATCTTCGCCGCGCTCGGCAAGGCCGGCATCAACATCCGCATGATCTCGCAGGGACCGGACGAGCAGGCCATCATTCTGGGTGTCGATAACAAGGACTATGCGGATGCGATCCGCGTACTATATAATGCGTTTGTCAAATAAGCGCCTGGGGGGTTATTACCATGAAATTGTATAAAGTCGGTATTCTCGGCGCGACCGGTGCGGTCGGCCGCGAAATGATGAAGATCCTTGCGGAGCGTCAGTTCCCGATCTCGGAGCTGCGCCTGTTTGCCAGCAGCCGCAGCGCGGGCAAGGTCGTGGAGTGGAACGGCCGCCCCGTCATGATCCAGGAGCCGTCGGAGGAGAACTTCCGCGGCCTCGATATCGTGCTCGGTGCTGCCGAGAGCGACATTGCCCGTCTCTACGCGCCGGAGGTCGTGCGCGCGGGCGCGGTGTTTGTGGACAACTCGTCCGCCTACCGCATGGACGATGATGTGCCGCTTGTCATCCCGGAGGTCAATCCCGAGGATGTGAAGCTGCACCACGGCATCATCGCCAGCGCGAACTGCTCGACGATCATCACGGTCACGGCAGTGAATGCGCTCAACGCCATCAGCCCGATCCGCTCCATGGTCGCCTCGACGTATCAGGCCGTTTCCGGCGCAGGCGCAGGCGGCCCCGTGGAGCTGGCCGAGGAGGTCGAGGCACTGCGCACCGGCAAGCCCGTGCAGCCGAAGGTCTTCTCGCACCAGATCGCCTATAACCTCATCCCGCAGATCGGCGGCGAGCAGTACGAGGGCTATACGAGCGAGGAAATGAAGATGCAGAACGAGGGCCGCAAGATCATGCACCTGCCGGACCTGCGCGTAACGTGCACCTGCGTCCGTGTACCGGTCGTGCGCAGCCACTCCATTTCCGTCACACTGCGCTTTGACAAGCCCGTGTCCGTCCGCGAGGCACGCCATGCCATTGCCGCTGCGCCGGGCTGTCGTCTGGTCGACGACCTCGGCAACCACGAGTATCCCATGCCGCTCGACACGTCCGATCAGGACCTTGTCTATGTCGGCCGCATCCGTCCGGACCTGACTGACGACAATGGCCTGACGCTCTGGTGCTGCGGCGATCAGATCCGCAAGGGCGCTGCGACGAATACCATTCAGGTTGCGGAGCTTCTGATTGAAAAATAAACGATAATGAGCGAAAATTAGTCCCGGCAGCGCAGCTGCCGGGGCATTTTATAAGTATTTGCCGAGCGTCAGGGCGAGGCGGCCCTTCTTTGTCAGCCCGCCGAGGGCGAGCACGCGCAGCTTGCCGAGCCCGCGCACGGAGACGGTGTCGTTCTCCTGCACGGCGCGGTCGGGCTTCAGGCAGGGCAGGTCGTTGAGATTGACGCGTCCGGCCGCGACGGCATCGGCCGCGCTGCCGCGGCTCAGATGGAATGCGGCCGAGATCACGCTGTCCAGCCGGGGCGAGGAGACCGTCACGCGCAGCTCCTGCAGGGTCTGCGGCGGACGATCTGCCTGCGAGGGGGCGATGCGCGTGAGCGTCAGGTGGGCCCGCCCGGCGGAGGTCAGGTTGTCGAGGAGATACGGTGCAAGCTCCGCCGTGACGAACAGGTCGCATTGACGCGGCTGCAGGCACAGGTCGCCGACGGCCTCGCGGCGGATGCCGCAGCCCATGAGCGCGCCGAGCATGTCGCGGTGTCCGACGGCATTTTCCTCAAAAAATGCGGCGCGCAGGCAGGCGACCGGCCCGTTTTCCCGGTAGTCGTCCTCGTCTTCGTATTCCGGCAGCCAGTAGGCCACGGCTCGCTCCGCGTCCGGCGTGCCGCCCCAAAAGCGGCACTGCGGCAGGAGCTGCCGCAGCAGGGCCTGCTCCCGCGGCGTCAGGAACACGGTCGCGGCGGGAATGCCGCGCTGCTCCGCCCTTGTCAGCCGTTCACAGGCCTGTGCCAGCAGCAGGCGCTCTCCTTCGTCGTCCGTCAGGGCGGCGATCTGTTTCTTTCGGTCCATTGCTGTTTCCTCCGGGAAGGGAATCGCCTTGACTCCCTCTTATGCTTCACCGCCCGATATGGCGGAAAAAATGCAGAATGATGACGCAAAATCCAATTTTTGCAATTTTGACAGGCAGAGCATACCACACGGCGCGGAAAAACGCAAGTCCGGCGTTCTGCTCTGCAAAACCGACTTTGCCGCAGACAAGAGCTGTCCACGACTCGCGGACAGGGAAGCGTGAAAAACCGGCGCCCCAACGGGACGCCGGTCGTGGCTTGCGGTAAGATCAGCCGTTCTCGCGCATCTTCGCGAAGCACTCGCTGCAGTAGACCGGGCGATCGGTCTTCGGCTCGAAGGGAACACGAGCTTCGCCGCCGCAGTTGGCGCAGACAGCAGTGAAGTACTCTCTCGGGCTGCGGGCAGCATTCTTGCGAGCGTCACGGCAGGCCTTGCAGCGCTGGGGCTCATTCTGGAAGCCTCTCTCCGCGTAGAACTCCTGCTCACCGGCGGTGAACACGAATTCGGCGCCGCATTCCTTGCAAACTAAAGTCTTGTCTTCGTACATGTTGGTAACCTCTCTTGAAAAAAATTGCCCTGACGCTTCGTCCATCAAAATTGCTGGTTTTCCTGATACAGGGTCGGTTGATACGTGCCGCCAAAGCAGGCGGCGCATCCCCGGAAATCTATATCCCGTGGACAGTGCCTATTATAAGCATCTTTCCGCCCTTTGTCAATAGTGGATGAAAAAATATTTTGTTAGAAAAAAACAATTGTGCGATTTCGACGAAAAGCCTCAAAATTTCCGTTCAAAGAGTCAATTGCTCTGCATTGTTATTTTGCAGATGGAGGTGGTCGTAGGCAAGCTGCGTAACACAACGCCCGCGGGGCGTGCGTGTCAGGAAGCCGATCTGCATCAGATAGGGCTCGTAGACGTCCTCCAGCGTGACGGCCTCCTCGCCGATGGTCGCCGCGAGCGTCTCCAGGCCGACGGGGCCGCCGTTATAGTAGCGGATGATGGCCGTGAGCATGCGGCGATCCGTCGCGTCGAGCCCGAGCTTGTCGACCTCAAGCTTGCCGAGCGCGTGGTCGGCCGCCTCGCGGGTGATGACGCCGTCGTAATACAGCTGGGCGAAGTCGCGCACGCGGCGGAGCATGCGGTTGGCGATGCGCGGCGTGCCGCGGCTGCGGGAGGCCAGCTCCATTGCGCCGTCCGCGTCGATGCGCATGCCCATGAGGGCGGCAGAGCGCGTGATGATGCGGCACAGCTCCTCCGGCGTATACAGCTCCAGCCGGAACGACACGCCGAAGCGGTCGCGCAGCGGGGCGGAGAGCTGCCCGGCGCGCGTTGTGGCGCCGATGAGCGTGAAACGCGGCAGATCGAGCCGGATGGAGTTGGCCGATGGCCCCTTGCCGACGATGATGTCGATGGCAAAATCCTCCATGGCGGGGTAGAGGATCTCCTCCACGGCGGTGTTCAGGCGGTGAATTTCATCAATAAAGAGAATGTCGCCCTCGGAGAGGTTCGTCAGCAGCGCGGCCAGATCGCCCGCCTTTTCGATGGCGGGGCCGGACGTCACGCGGATATGCACGCCCATTTCGTTGGCGATAACGCCGGCAAGCGTCGTCTTGCCGAGGCCGGGAGGACCATACAGAAGCGTATGGTCGAGCGACTCGCCGCGCATTTTTGCGGCTTCGATATATACGCTCAGGTTTTCCTTGGCCTTGGTCTGACCGATGTAATCCGCCATCGTCTTGGGGCGGAGCGAATTTTCGGTCTCGTCCTCAGACAGCTGCCGGGTGGAGATGATGCGTTCATCATCCGCCATGCCGCCGGAAAATTCAATACTCAAAGGAACACTCTCCCTTATTACTGCTTAACAAGTTTCTTGAGACACTGGCGGATGATTTCGTCCGCTTCCATGCCGGCCGTGTCGATCTGCTTCATTGCGTGGAGTGCTTCAGCCTGCGTATAGCCAAGCACCATGAGCGCCGCAACGGCTTCCTGTGTATGGTTTACGCCGCCGGAGAGATCTGCTGCGGCCACAGGCGAAGCAGCGGAAGCACCTTCAAGCTGCTCCTTGCTCATTTTGTCCCGAAGCTCCAGAACGATGCGCTGCGCGATCTTTTTTCCGATGCCGGGCGCCTGTGTGAGCATTTTCTCGTCGCCGGTGATGATCGAGAGCGCAAGCCGGTCGGGCGGCGCGACCGAAAGAATGGAAAGCGCTGCCTTGGGACCGACGCCGGAAACACCGATCATCATCTCAAAGCAGGACATTTCCTCCTCGTCGATAAAGCCGTACAGCTCGAAAATCCCCTCGCGCACATTGAGATAGGTCAGCAGACGGGCCTTCGTGCCGATTTTCAGCCTGCTGATTGTATTCTGCGAAGCATGGCAGGCATAACCCACACCGCCGCAGTCGATTACGGCAAGTCCCGTCTGAAGGACGCTTACCGTTCCGTCAACATAATAAAACATAAATTATAAACCCTCATATCGCATAGCCTGTCTGGAATGACCGTGGCAGATCGCAAGCGCGAGTGCATCCGCCGCATCATCCGGCCGCGGGAGCTTTGTGAGATGGAGAATGCTCTTTGTCATTTCCATCATCTGTTTTTTTTCTGCGTTGCCGTAGCCGACGACCGCCATCTTCGGTGTATAGGAGACCGGATGCAGCCCCTTCTGCGCGAGTGCGAGCAGAATAACGCCGCGTGCCTGTGCAACCTGAATGCCGGTCGTGATGTTCTTTGAAAAGAAAAGCTCCTCGATCGAAACCTCATCCGGGTGGAATGTATCCACAAGCGTGCAGATATCGTCATAGATCTCGCACAGACGCAGATGCATGGGCGTGCCCGGCGCAGTTTTCGCGGCACCGTACTGGATAGCGGTGAATTTCATATTATCGAACCGGACGACACCGTAACCGATCGTGCCGTAGCCGGGGTCTATGCCAAGAATGATCATAACAGGTCCTTTGCCAATGTAAAAACGGAAAAATAATTCCGAGTTCAGATATTATAGCACAAACGTGTGTATTTTGCAATATGTATCATGATAAAGACAGGGATGAATGCAAGAAGCACTCATCCCTGTCGGATCATCTGCTGCTGTTTTTAAGGCAATACCGAATCATTAAAGCCGTGGCGTTAATTTTGCAGTTCGGTCTTGATTCTTTCGGCCGCAAGCAGGATGCCGGCCTTGCCGGAGGAGTAGGTCAGACCGCCCTGCATATAGCAGACATATGGCTCGCGCATCGGCGCGTCGGCAGAAAGCTCGATGGATGCGCCCTGCACAAATGCGCCGGCTGCCATGATGACGGGATCGTCATAGCCGGGCATTGCCCAGGGTTCGGGCGTAACGAAGGAATCGACCGGAGCGCCGGACTGAATGCCCTCACAGAAGCGGCGCAGCGGGTCAGGCGCACCGAACGCGATGGTCTGGATGATGTCGTAACGCGGCTCCTCTGCCTTCGGGCTTACCTCGTAACCGAGCTTTTCCATGACCTTTGCGCAGAACATCGCGGTCTTGATGGCCTGCATGGTGACATGCGGCGCCAGGAACAGGCCCTGCCAGAGCTGCACCGGCGTTGTGTTGAGCAGATGGGACAGCGCGACGCAGGTAACGCCGAGATGGCAGAAGCAGACGATGACAGCTTCGCGGTTCGTTTCATCTGAAGCGTGGTAGCGGTAGCCGTCGCGTACATAACCGTAGCGAGCAAGCAGCGCATCGAGTCCGTCCGTTACGACACGATAATTTTCATCCATGTTTCCGGTTTTCATGATCGGGTTCTGTGTCCAGAGATCATGATCATAGAGATCCCGGTTCGCATCGAGCACATCCGGCAGAAAATCCCACGGAATCCGGCGTTTTCCGGTCTCCGGATCAAGGACAGGCGCATCAAATTCCCGCAGCCACGGAAGAATTTCGGCCTCGCGGCCCGCGTTTTTCAGTGTGAAAGAAGCCGTATCCTTCGCACGTCCGAGCGGCGAGCAGTAAAAATCGGTGACGTTCCATTTCGCCGTTCGCTTCGAAAGCAGCTCAGCCTCACGCCAGCCCTTTTCAGTCAGCGAATCAATCTCATAATTCGGTTCGCCGTGGCGGATAAAGATAATTTTCATAAGAATTCCTTTCTTCGTATGCCACAAATCGTTTGGTTTATGCATCGAAAAGTCAATTTCAGTTCCGAAAAATCTGCGGCAGAGCACAGAACATTCAGAATTGATGTCACTTAGCTTAGTGTATCATAAATTGTCAAACTTGTGTGAGTTTCTGTGGAAAAAGATGTGGCAAATTGGAAGAGGCGTTCGCACGTCTGGTAGGCGGCCTGGGAGGAGTGGTTAAGATTTGAGAGGAGAGTGACAGAGGATGATGCGTTCTGGAAATATTTTTGAACGGGAAGGCAGCAGAGGGCATGGCTGCGATGGAGATGGCACAGAGATTACAGGAGGTGGTGATTATTCTGGTTGGGATAAGATGTATGATCAGGGCAGTATTGAAATAAAGGGGGATGCCATTTATAAAAAAACAGTAAATTCGTCCACTTAGGACTAGCCGCCGCGGCTGTAGATTGATACAATAAAAGAAATAGGAAATATCGATTTTTTGCATAGGAGGAACACGGCGGCATGGCGGGATATGTGAGTCTTCAGGATGTAACAAAGACCTATCAAATGGGTGAGATTACCATCAAGGCTGCGGATGGAATCAGTTTTGATGTGGAAAAGGGTGAGTTTGTGATTGTTGTTGGACCGAGCGGTGCGGGTAAGACGACGGTGCTGAATATTTTAGGCGGAATGGACACAGCGACTTCCGGAAAGGTGCTGGTGGACGGCGCGGAAATCAGCAAATACCGCGGCAAGAAGCTGATCCAGTACCGGCGGGAGGATATTGGATTTGTTTTTCAGTTTTATAATCTGATGCAGAACCTGACGGCGCTCGAGAATGTGGAGCTGGCGATGCAGATTTGTAAGCATCCGCTGGATGCGTCGGAGGTGCTTGAGGAGGTTGGGCTGGAAGAGAGAATGAATAACTTCCCGGCGCAGCTTTCGGGCGGAGAGCAGCAGCGTGTGGCGATTGCGCGTGCGCTGGCGAAGAATCCGAAACTGCTGCTCTGCGATGAGCCGACCGGCGCGCTCGATTATGTGACGGGAAAAGCGATCTTAAAGCTGCTGCAGGATACCTGCCGGGAGAAGGGGATGACGGTCATTGTCATCACTCACAACTCGGCGCTGACACCGATGGCGGACCGCGTGATTAAAATCCGAAACGGAAAAGTGGCGGGAATGAAAACAAATGAGAACCCGACGCCGGTGGAAGAGATAGAATGGTAGGTGGACGATGAGAGCATTTCGAAAAGACTTTATCCGGGAAATCACAAAGAACAAGGGGCGGTTTCTGTCAGTCTTTTTCATCGTGCTTCTTGGCGCGGCGTTTTTCTCGGGCATTCGGTCGGCGGAAGGAGATATGAAGGTTTCGGCGGACCGGTATTATGATGAAGTAAATTATATGGATTTGAAAGTCCTTGGAACGCTGGGGCTGACAGACGATGATCTGGCGGATATCGCGAAGACGGATGGCGTGAAAGCGGTCTACGGCGGAAAAACGGTGGAAGTGCTGCATGACATCGGCGAGAGCGAGCAGGTTGTGAAGCTGATTGCGCTGACGGACGGTGTGAATGAGCCGCGCGTGGTCGAGGGACGGATGCCGGAGAAAGAGGATGAAATTCTTGTTGATACGCAGTTTCTAAAAAGTTCCGGCTGTGAGATCGGAGATCAGGTAACGTTCACTTCCGGAACGGAGGATCCGCTCTCAGATTCGCTGACCGGGGACACGTTTACGATTGTTGGTTCGGCGACACTCCCTTATTATATGGATCTGAACCGGGGAACGGGCTCGATTGGAAACGGAAGCATCAACAGTTTTGCACTGCTGCTTCCGGAGACATTTACCTCGGATCTCTATACAGAGATTTACGTCCAGGCGGACGGCGCACAGGAAGAGGCGAGCTACAGCGATGCGTATGATGAGACGGTGAAGGCTGTACAGACGAAGATTGAAGCGCTCGAGGATGCGGCGTGCGACCGGCGGTATACGGCAGTCAAAACCGAAGGACAGGAAAAGATTGATGATGCAAAACAGCAGGTCGCTGATGCAGAGCAGAAATTAGCGGACGCAAAAACAGAGCTGGATGACGGTGCACAGCAGCTTGCTGACGCGAAAGTGACGATTGCGGACAAAGAGCAGGAACTTCTCGACGGCGAACAGACGTTAAAGGACAAAGAACAGGAGCTTCTTGACGGAAAGCAGACGATTGCTGAGAAAGAACAGGAACTCCTTGACGGAAAACAGACCATTGCAGACAAAGAGCAGGAACTTCTCAGTGCGAAAGCAACCATCGCCGATAAAGAGCAGGAACTGGCATCCGGCAAGGCAACGCTGAAAGACAAAGAGGCGGAACTTGCGAGCGGAAAAGCGACGCTGGAAGCAAAGGCGGCAGAGCTGGAAAGCGGAAAAGCGGAGCTGAATCAGAAAGCCGATGAACTTGCAAGTGGAAAAACCACACTTGAGGCAAAAGCGAAAGAACTTTCCGACGGAAAAGCACAGCTTGCAGAGAAAGAAACAGAACTGGCATCCGGCAAAAAAGAGTTAGAGGAAAAAATGACGCAGCTTTCGGCGGCAAAAACCGAACTGACTCGGAAGCAGACAGAGCTGAATACTGCAAAAGAGCAGCTTTCCGAAAAAGAAACGGAATTGAATATTGCAAAGGAGCAGCTTTCCGCTGCACGCGAGGAACTGGACAACAAGAAAGCAGAAACCGCTGCAGGACGCACACAGTATGAAGCGCAGAAGGCAGCGTATGAAGAACAGAAGAGTCAGTATAAGACAGCCAAGGATCAGTTAGCCCAGATTTCCAGTCAGCTTCCGATGGTGGAGGCTGCGCAGACAGAAGTGACTGGTCAGATCGAGGTGATTGAGGCTCAGCTTGACGGACTGACGGAGGAAGATGAAGCATATGTATCTCTGTTGGAACAGAAAACTGCACTGGAAGCAAAGCAGACAGAGTTAGCACAGCAGCTTTTCACGATGCAGGAGCAGAAAACATTTCTGGAACAAAACATCGCAGCGTTTGAAGCAGCAAGCGCTGATGCGGAAGCCCGGCTTGCGGCTGCAGAAGCTCAGATTACCGACGCAGAAAGTCAGCTTGCCGCTGCAGATGCACAATTAACAGAAAAAGAGCAGGAATGCACCGCAGGCGAGGCACAGATTGCTTCTGCAAAAGAAGAACTGGAAAGCGGCGAAGCTCAGATTACAGAGGCTCTTGCCCAGCTTCAGGATGGAGAAGCACAGGCAGAAGCTTATCAGAAACAGATTGAGGATGGCGAAGCCCAGCTTGCATCCGCCAAAACAGCGATTGCCGACGGAGAAGCTCAGATTGAGACGAACCGCAGTAAATTAAAAGACGGAGAAACTCAGCTTGCGGCTGCCAGAGCCCAGCTTGCTGATGGGGAACAGCAGATTGCATCGTACCGACAGACGATTCAGTCGGGTGAGGCCCAGCTTGCCGCTGCAAAGCAGACAATTTCCAGTGGAGAAAGTCAGCTCGCCGACGCGAAACAGACGATCGCCGACGGTGAAACCCAGTTAGCAGAAGCAAAGCAGACGATCGCCGATGGAGAAAGTCAGCTTGCAGAAGCAAAGCAGACGATTGCCGACGGTGAAACCCAGCTTGCCGACGCGAAACAGGAAATCGCCGACGGAAAAATCTCCCTTGCGGATGCGAAACAGGAAATTGCCGATAAAGAAAAAGAACTTGAGGACGGCAAAGCCGAATACGAAAAAGCAAAAGCCGACGCCGAACCAGAAATCGCGGATGCGAAGCAGGAAATTGCGGACGGTGAGAAAACACTCGCAGACCTGAAAAAACCAACGTGGTACGTCTGGGGACGGGATAAGGTAACGTCAACTGAGAGCTTCGGTCAGGATGCCGGCCGTATCTCGAATATCGGAAAATTCTTCCCGGTTATCTTCTTCCTCGTGGCTGCTCTCGTCAGCCTGACGACGATGACACGAATGATCGAGGAACAGCGTCAGCAGATCGGAACGTTAAAAGCCCTCGGCTATTCCGACGGCGTGATCGCCTTTAAATATTTCGCATACGCGATGCTCTCCACCGTATCTGGCGCTCTCGCGGGTGTGGTGGTTGGAGAAAAAATCCTGCCCTGGGTTATTATGAATGCCTACGGCATGCTGTATACCGGACTCCCGTATTACATGACCCCGCTGAACTGGGAGCAGGGAGGCCTTGCGATTCTGGCGAGTGCAGCCTGCACCGGCGTGGCGACGATCGCGGCATGCTACAAAGAACTCGCCGCAGGTCCGGCAGAGCTGATGCGGCCGGAAGCACCGAAAAACGGCAAACGGATTTTCCTGGAACGCATCGGCGTACTCTGGAAACATCTGAACTTTACGCAGAAATCAACCGTGCGGAATCTGGTGCGGTATAAAAAACGATTCTTCATGACCGTTATTGGAATCGGCGGATGCATGGGTCTGATCCTCGTCGGTTTCGGCCTTCAGGATTCCATCACCGCGATTGCGAAAAACCAGTTCGTCAGCCTCTTCACCTATCAGGCGAATGCTGTGCTGAATTCAGATGTGGATGAATCCGAAAAAGAAGCATTGCAGACCGATCTGGAAAACTACAGCGGCATCGATGAGCTGCTGGAAATGTACTGCCAGAACATCGAACTGCAGACCGACAAAAAGACCGTGGATGCAGTGCTTGAAGTGCCGAAAGAACTGACGAATTTCAATGACTTCTATGCCTTCCGAGACCGGAAAAGCGGAGAAGTTTACGAATTCCCGACCGACGGCGGCGCAGCCATCAGCGAAAAGACAGCAACGATGCTCGGCGTAAAAGCAGGCGACACGGTTCAGCTGAAAAAAGGCGATGATATTGTGGACGTAAAGATTTCGATCATCGTCGAAAACTACGTGCGCCATTACCTGTATTTGGCCCCGGATCTCTACGAGGAGCTGTTCGGCGGAGCGCCGGACTACAACCAGCTTCTGATGAAATATCAGGACATGTCGGGCAATTATGAGACAGCACTCGGAGAAAAAATCATGACGTACGACGGTGTAGCGGCAATCTCGTTCACATCCGACCTGATTGATCAGATTGACAACATGCTTCGTTCCCTCGACATCGTCATCGTGGTGCTGATCGTATCGGCGGGCCTGTTGGCGTTTGTGGTGCTGTACAACCTGAACAACATCAACATCACCGAACGACAGAGAGAGCTGGCAACGCTGAAAGTGCTCGGCTTCTTCGACGGCGAGGTGGCATCGTACGTGTACCGGGAAAACATGGTGCTGACACTGTTCGGCGTTATCGCGGGCATGGGAATTGGAACGTTTTTACATCATTGCGTAATTCAGACCGTCGAGGTCGATATGATGATGTTCGGACGAAACGTGTTCCCGCGGAGCTACGGCTGGAGCGCCCTGATTACCCTGGCGTTTGCTCTGTTCGTCAATTTTATGATGTTCTACCGGTTAAGAAAAATTGATATGATTGAATCGCTGAAAAGCGTGGAGTAAACAACAGAAAAAGGCCGTCCGCGGTGATGCAGAGAATCTGCAGAAACCGTGGGTGGTTTTTTCATTTTGAAAGTGAAATATGAGCCGGAATGCTTGTTTTTTCAGACATTTCGTTGTATAAAAAAAATAAGGGTTTTTATTAGAACAGAATCAAAAAACAAAGAGTAAAGGGGATTTTTACAAATGGGAACAACAGAAACGAAAAAAATGAGAGTCGGCGTTGTCGGCTGCGGAGCGATCAGTGATATTTATCTGACGAACATGATTCATAACTTTGAGAATCTTGAGGTAGCAGCATGCTGCGCAGGCCATCTTGAACATGCGAAAAAGAAAGCAGAGCAGTATGGCATCAAGGGCTGTACCTACGAGGAAATTCTGGCAGATCCGTCGATTGAAATGGTAGTCATTCTGACACCGGCACCGACCCACGAGGGGCTGATCCGTCAGGCACTGGAAGCCGGAAAACACGTTTACACTGAAAAAACAATGACCCTCGCACCGGAAACGGCAGCGAAACTGATCGAGCTGGCAGAGGAGAAACATCTCTATCTCGGTTCCGCACCGGACACCTTCCTTGGATCGGCACTGCAGACCGCAAGAAAAGCGATCGACGACGGGCTGATCGGCGAGGTGACATCTTTCGAAGCATGCGCAAACCGCGATCTTGATTTGCTGGCGAGCATCTTCCGTTTTCTGCGGATGCCGGGCGGCGGTATCTGCTACGATTTCGGTGTTTATTATCTGACCGCCATCGTCAGCCTTTTCGGCCCGGTGGACCGTGTCGTTTCCTCCGTGCGCAACCTTGCGCCGAAGCGCGTCAATGTCGTCCCGGACAGCCCGGAATACGGCCAGGAATTTGACTACAGCAACGAGAGCCAGGCTTTCACGATTCTGGAAATGAAAAACGGCGTGACCGGCACATTCTGTGTCAATGGCGACAGCACCATCAACGATCAGGCGGTATTCACAATTTACGGCAAAAAAGGTATTTTAAAGCTGGTGGACCCGAACAATTTCGGCGGCGATATCGTCTACATTCCGGGCGTGAAGGACTGGACACAGCAGGCAGTTCCGGAAGTGCTGGATTATGGCTTTGCCTACAGCGAAAACAGCCGCGGCCTCGGTCCGTCCGAGATGGCAGAAGCAATTGCAGAGGGCAGACTAAACCGTGCGAATGCCAAAATGGCATATCACGTACTCGATACGATCGATCAGATTATGAAGAGTGCGGAAACGGGTGCATTTGAGAAGGTTCCATCCACCTGCGAAAGACCGGAGGCCATGCCGAATTCATAGCCTATTTCTGATAGGATTGCAGGTACATCTGACGGAAGTCGGTAGGGCTTACATTTTTTGATTTCAAAAAGACTCTGTTAAACGTAGAAATACTGTTAAAACCGGATTCGAGCGACACTTCGGTGATCGTGAGATCCGGTTTTTTTAACAGGTTTTCGGCGATATGGAGCCGTTCCCTGGTGACGAAATCCGTGAAGGAGAGGCCGGTGTATGCGCGGAACAGCTTGGAAAAATGGCAGCGGGAGAATCCGGCGACCTTTGATGCTTCTTCCAGGGAAACCGGTTCGGTGCAGTGACTCGAGATCCAGGTACATGCAGCAATCATCTGGCGGTGTACCTGTGCGGAATGGCCTGTTTTTTGCGGTGCGGCAGTTTCGGTCGGCACGGAGAGATTTTCGCCGAGCAGAATAAAAAACTGATACAGCAGAACGCATCCGCGCAGCTCGGAAAAACTGATACCGGAGAGGGAGAGCCTGCGCAGCTCTGTCAGAAATCCGCGGAGTTTTTCGATTTCCGGGAAGTTGTTCTGATTTAGAAGACGGATCTGATAAAAAAGATAAGCAACAGACTGGAAATCCACGCGTTTTTCCAGAAAATCTGCATCGAGCTGAAGCATGATCAGGCGATGTTCTCTGTTGATTGTGGAAACAGCGTGCAGCTCGCCGGGCCAGATAAAAAGAAGATCACCGGGCTTTAGCGGAAAGGTTTCTCCATTTACTTCATAGATAATGCCGTCATCCTGTGCAAGCACAATTTCAATATAGTGATGCCAGTGCAGACCGAAATAGGCGGGGACATGCGAAATAGAGATATCGTAAACATAGCTGTTAGCAAAATGATTGTTTTCGAAAAAAGAAGTCGAATCGTTTTTCATGGCAAAAGAATCCTCCGTATCTGATAAACGGTATTATACAACAGAAGAGAGAAAAAATATAGAAAAAATCGAAACATCTGGGCAATGATCGGCAATATATAAGTAGTGTTTTACGAGGATCTGTATTATGGTTAAGATATGAAAATTGTGAAGAACGGCAGAAATCGGAAAAAGAGTGATGTGATTTTGGCGAAAATTCACAAAAAAACAATAAAAGTTTATGAAAAGTGAAGAAGTGAGAGGTAAGCGAAAAATGCAGATTTATGTAGATGGAAATGCTGTGCGAAGCGGAAATGGGCAGAAGGAATATCCATTTCAGACGATTTCCGAGGCGGCAAAAATTGCAAGGCCCGGCGACGAGGTGCTTGTAGCGCCTGGCGTATATCGGGAATATGTAGATCCGGCGAATGCGGGATGTGAGGATGCAAGAATTGTGTACCGTTCTGTGGAACCGGGAAAAGCTGTGATTACCGGTGCGGAAATTGTGGATAACTGGGAGCATTTGGAAGGTGATGTGTGGACAGCGCGCGTTTCGAACGGATTGTTTGGGGATTACAATCCATATACGACACTGGTCAGCGGTGACTGGTTTATCGCATCCTACACAGCACACACCGGAGAAGTGTATCTGAATGGAAAATCCATGTATGAGGTGACAAGTCTGGATCAGGTGAAAAAGCCGGAGATCTATAAAAAATCCTGGGATCAGGCATTCACGGTTTACACCTGGTATGTGGAGCAGGATGAAGAGAAGAATGAGACCGTTTTCTATGTGAATTTCCAGGGGAAAAACCCGAATGAGGAAACGGTGGAAATTAATGTGCGCGAGAATTGCTTTTATCCATCGAAGGAGGGCATCGGTTATATTACGCTGTCCGGCTTTGTTGTAAAACAGGCGGCAACCCAGTGGGCTCCGCCGACGGCATATCAGGAAGGAATGGTCGGTCCGCACTGGTCAAAGGGATGGATCATCGAGGATTGTGAGATTTCAGATTCGAAGTGCTCGGGCATTTCCCTTGGAAAATACAGACAGCCGAACAATGATAATAAATGGCTCAAATGGAAATTCAAAGATGGCACACAGACGGAGCGTGACTGTATCTGCCAGGCGCAGCGGGAGGGATGGACAAAGGAAAATATCGGAAGTCATATCATCCGCCGGTGCAACATCCATGACTGTGGACAGACAGGTATTGTAGGCCACTTAGGCGGTGTGTTCTCGATCATTGAGGACAATCATATTCACCATATCAACAACAAACAGAACCTTGCGGGTGCGGAGATCGGCGGCATCAAGATGCATGCGGCGATCGATGTAATCATTCGAAGAAACCATTTCCATCACTGTACGAGAGGCCTCTGGCTTGACTGGCAGGCACAGGGCACACGTGTTACGCAGAACCTGTTCCATGACAATACGCTGCCGAACGAGGAAAATGCAAATCCAGAAGGTATGGACGGTATCGGCGAGGATATCTTTATTGAAATTTCCCACGGACCGACGCTGGTGGACAATAACGTACTGCTTTCGGACCGCGCTATAAAGCTGGCAACACAGGGTGTTGCGGTAGTACATAACCTGATCGCGGGATCGTTTACTGCTGTCGGCCGCGGTGTCAACAATGGCTCCGAAAAGCTGCCGTCGCCACGCTACACACCGTACCATGTGCCGCATCGCACAGAGATCAACGGATTTATGACGGTTCTTCACGGTGACTGCCGGTTCTACAATAATATCTTCATCCAGAAGCCGGTTCGTGCAGGAATGGAAGAAATCCGTAAACTGACTGGGGATAATGAATGGGATGACGGAAATCTGACAGCAGGAACCGCACCGTACAGCGGATATCCGACGCTGGAGGAGTACGTGGCAAGATTTGAGGGCTACTGCGGAATGGGTTCCGGAAAGTCACCGGATCTGTATTACGAGAAGCTGCCGGTATGGCTTGGCGGCAACGTTTACTTCAATGGGGCGAAGCCGGCAGAGCAGGAACAGGACGCTGTAGTGGATACCGAGCATGAAATCACCATCGGTGTAAAAGAAGAGAACGGAAAATGGAAACTGGAGACCAATGTTTACGATTATCTGCCGCAGAATGCCTGTGCAGTGATCTCAACGGAGACGCTTGGCATGGCATTTGAGCCGGAACAGAAATATGAGAATCCGGATGGAACGCCGATCGTGTTCCGATATGACTACTTCGGAAACCGTCAGGGCATTCATCCGTTGCCGGGTCCGTTTGCATCAAAAGAGGCTGCGGAAGAAGCATTATCATAAAGAAGTTCTATAGACCCGCAAAAAAATAGCGTAAAAAATTCAGCGCCGCAGAGAGTGAATGATTGCGTCACAGCCTTTTTTGCAGTGTTTTCAGGTTTTACTATAACAAAAAGGAGTATAGAGAAATGATTTACTATGTCAATAATTCCGCTCCGAAGAATGGAAACGGAACAAAAGAGATGCCGTTCAAGTTCATCAACGATGCGGCAAAAATTGCAAAGGCAGGAGATGAAGTTCTGGTTGCACCTGGTATCTACCACGAATATGTCGATCCGATCAACGGCGGAACCGAGGATGCGAGAATCGTCTATAAGAGTGAGAAGCCGCTCGGCGCAAGGATCACCGGTGCGGAAACGATGAATGACTGGGAGCATTACAAAGATAATGTTTGGGTATGCCGTGTAGACAACGGAGTGTTTGGCAATTATAACCCATACACGACAATGGTCGGCGGTGACTGGTATTTTGCACCGGTGGTACGCCATACCGGCGCGGTTTATCTGAATGACCGTCAGCTATACGAGGCAGAGACGCTCGAGGAGTGTATCAAGGGCGAGGTTTATGCGCCGTCCTGGGAGCCGGAGTGGTCGGTTTACAAATGGTATACCGAGCAGGACAAAGAGAAAAATCAGACGGTTATCTACGCAAATTTCCAGGGTAAAAACCCGACGGAGGAAAAAGTAGAAATCAACGTGCGCCGGAACTGCTTTATGCCGTCGAAAACAGGCGTAAATTACATTACGTTCAGTGGATTTGATGTCAGCAAGGCGGCAACGACATGGGCGCCGCCGGCTGCTTATCAGGACGGTATGATCGGTCCGCACTGGTCGAAGGGATGGATTATTGAGGACTGTGAGGTCAGCAACAGCAAGTGCTGCGGTATTTCGCTCGGAAAATATTACGATCCGGAGAACGACCATTACTTTACCAGAAAACACGTAAAAAGCCCGACCCAGATGGAGCGTGATGCTGTGTGCCGCGGCCAGTATCACGGCTGGACGAAGGAGAACATCGGAAGCCATATCATCCGCCGCTGCCACATCCATCACTGTGAGCAGACCGGTATTGTCGGACGGATGGGCGGTGTGTTCAGTATCATTGAGGACAACCACATTCACAACATCAACAATATGCAGCAGCTTGGCGGAGCCGAGATTTCCGGTATCAAGATGCATGCAGCGATCGATGTTGTGATGAGAAGAAATCACATTCATCATTGTACGATGGGCATCTGGTGCGACTGGGAGGCACAGGGAACACGCCTGACCCAGAATCTGCTGCACGACAACTGCCCGCCGGAGGGAACACCAAAGGCAGAGGGCGCAATGATGAGTCAGGATATTTTCATCGAGGTTGGCCATGGTCCGACACTGATCGATAACAACATTATGCTCTCACCGGTCAGCGTTCGTATGGCGACCGATGGTATTGCCTGCGTACACAATCTGATGCTTGGCTCATTAACTGCAGTTGGCGGCGGAACAGGAGACCGTTACACGCCGTATCACATCCGTCACCGTACCGAGGTTGCCGGATTCATGACATTCCTGCATGGCGATGACCGGTTCTACAACAACATCTTTATCCAGAATTACCCGGTTGAGGAAACAGAAACGGTTGAGGACATGGGCTTCAAGATGGAGGATAACCAGGAGGTCGGAACGCATGTGTTCGACGAGTATCCGACCTATGACGAGTGGATCAGCCACTTTGAGCTGGACAAACCGGCCGACATGAGCAAGCTGGAGCCGTATCACAACAAGTGCCATCTGCCGGTTTGGGTAAACGGAAACGCTTACTTTAACGGAGCAAAGGCGTGTGTGAATGAAAAAGAGAATCTTGTGGATAACGAGAACCAGGTTAAGGTGGAACTTGTGGAAAAAGACGGCCACTATTCCATCAAGACGAACGTGTATGAGTTCCTGAAGGATTTCCGGACGGGAATTATCAACAGTGATATTTTAGGATACGCCTTCGAGCCGGAGCAGAGATTCGAAGATCCGGACGGAAGCACGATTATCTTCGATCAGGACTATCTTGGCGAGCACCGCGGCGTGGCAGCAATGCCGGGACCGTTTGCGGATGGAGCTGAGGCAGAGAAGATTCTGTGGTAGAAGAAATCAGAACTTACCGGTTGATACGAAAAAAACAGGGCGCTGTGCAGGAAATGGCACAGCGCCCTGTTTTGGTAAAAGGAAAGTCAGGATGCCTTTGCAGAATCTTTTGCCGTCGGCATTTTCTCGTATAAGATTTTCAGCATAATCGGTGTTGCAATACTCGAGAAAAGAATCAGCAGAATCACGGCACTGAAGAAATCGCCGGATAAAAAGCCTGCATTCAGACCCTTTTGCGCGACGATCAGACAGACTTCACCGCGGGTCATCATACCGACACCGATTTTCAGGCTGTCGCCCCAGGTAAAGCCGCATCCCTTTGACATCAGGCCACAGCCGATGATTTTTGCGGCAAGGCCGACGATGACGAAACAGATGGCAAAGAGTACGAATTTCTCGTTCATGCCGCTGAGCGTTGTTTTGAGTCCGATACTTGCAAAGAAAATCGGTCCGAAAATCATATAGGAGCTGATATCCATTTTTTCTTCGATGTAATCGGAAGAATCGAGGGAACACAGGATAACGCCCGCAACGTATGCACCGGTAATATCGGCGATGCCGAAATATTTTTCGGAAATGTAGGACAATCCGAAGCAGAGCGCAAGACCCAGAATCGGGAGACGGCGGGTGTGCGGAAATACGGAGTTCATGCGGTTGAACAGCTTAAAGCAGAGAAAACCGAGCACAATCGCAAGGGCAAAAAACAGAATGGTGGAGGCTGCTACTTTCAGCGGATTGGATGTCGGATCTTTAAAACCGATGACAACAGTCAGCACAATGATACCAATGACATCGTCGATGATGGCTGCATTTAAGATGGTTGTTCCAACCTCTGTTTTCAGCTTGCCGAGTTCTTTCAAGGCCTGTACGGTGATGCTGACCGATGTCGCAGTCAGAATAACACCGATAAAAACAGCGTGGTAAAATTCTTCCGTTCCGACAGCAGAGAAGCCATAAAAGCTCATGTATAAGATGGCTCCAAGAACGAGAGGAACAAAAACACCGGCACAGGCGATCAGCAGGGATTTCACTCCGGTGCGGAGCAGATCCTTCAGGCTGGTGCCAAGACCTGCGGAGAACATCAGCAAAATGACACCGATCTCAGCCATCTGTGCGAGAAAGTCAGACTGCTGAACAAGTCCCAGCACACTGGGTCCAAGGACAATACCGGCAATCAGCTCGCCCACAACCTGCGGAGCCTTGCATTTTCTGGCAAGAATACCAAACAATTTTGCGAATACGATAATGATTGCCAGGTCTTTTAAAATGACATACGTATCCATGAAAAAGATACCCCCTTTTATGAATTTTATGTATGTGTCGGCAGCTTGAAAGAGCAATGCCGGAGTTTGATACGCATACATTTTCAGTATAGCAAAAATTGAGAAAAAATACTATCGGCAAGAAAGAAAAAATAAAGTAAAACGGAAAAATGATGCAGACGTATGGAACCGTTCTTTTGTAAAACAAAACTGGAAAAGAGGATTGTGAGGGTCATTGTCAGATTAAGAGCAGTGAACGGTAATGGAAAAAGAGATATAGAAAAGAGCATATAGATATAGTATGATCAAAGCAGCAAATAAATTTTACATGGAGTTCAAAAAGCGGGATCAAAGAAAAAACGAAAGGGGAAATAAAAAATGAGAGTTGGGAACGTGAAAGAAATTGTATTTTCCAAAGATCCAAAACAGATGAACTGGCTGCGGGAGGATTTCCCATACGCCGAGGTGAAATGCCCGCCGGAGTTTTCGGCTGAGGTGCAGAATGAGAAAGACGGAGATGTGCTGACAACGAAGATTGTGGTTTCTTACAACGGTGCGCATCCGTATTTTACAAATGCCGGAAGTATTGGGGTTTCATTTCCGTTGCAGGACCGCTACACGGACAGTGTGACCTGCCGTGACTATCGGTGTCATGCACATGTTTTCTGTGGGGAGAATACCAGTTATATTATGGCACTCCGTATGGGCGGTGCGGCTCCGCATCTGGGAATGGTATTCACAAAAGGCAGTCTTTCTGCTTACGGTATTGAGCGCGATCTGAAACTGCAGAGCAATGACAGAGGCTGCTTCTGGCTGCACCCATCCGCACAGGAATTTGCACCGGGAGACACGATGACGCTGGAGTGGAAAGTATTTCCGCATCAGGGACGCGAAGATTTCCGGGAGAAATTAAGAGCATTTTCCCAGGTGATTCTGGTGGATGCGGAGCAGTATGTGATTTATCCGGGAGAGACGAGTAAGGTAACCATTGAACCGGTATTTCAGGCAGAAAATGTAACGGTAAACGGAACATCGCTGGAAAAGACGGAAAATGGTGTTTATGAATATCTGTTTGAAAATGAAAAAACAGGAGAGTATGTGCTTTCGATCTGTGCCGACGAGGTGAAAACCACCTGCCGTCTTCTCGTGCAGGAGCGGCCGGAAACACTGGCTGCAAAACGGTGTGCGTTTATTGTTGATCACCAGCAGTATCATGGAAAGATCAAAGAACTGCAGGGCGCCTATCTGCCGTATGATAACGAAGAAAAAATTCTCGTCTGCACGTCGGAGAATGATTTCAATGCCGGAAGAGAGCGTACGGGAATGGGCGTGCTGATTGCACGGGCACTGCAGCAGAATCTTTTAAAAGACCGGGAAAAAGCGGAGCAGAGTCTTCGTGAGTACCATGAATTCTATCTTCGCGAGCTGGTAAATGCAGCAACAGGTCTTGTTTGCAACTGCTCAGGAAAAGACAACAGCTATTTTCGGCTTTACAACTACCCATGGGCAGTGACATTCTTTCTTGAATGCTGGAAGCTGTGGGGAGAAAAAGAAGACCTGAAGACGGCAGTTCGTATCACAGAGAAATTTTATGAACAGGATGGATTCCGTTTTTATCCGATTGAAATGCCGATTGTGATGCTCTGTCAAGAGCTGGAAAAAGCAGGAGAACAGGAGGATCTGAAAACAGTAAAAGATCTGTTCCGATGTCATGCCGACCAACTGATTGAGATCGGAACGGCTTATCCGGCTTCGGAAGTAAATTACGAACAATCGATCGTACAGCCGGCGGCTGAAGTCATTCTTCAGGTTTACGAGGTGACCGGGGAAGAAAAATACCTGCGCGGAGCCGAGCAGCAGATCGCCGTCCTCGAACTCTTCGACGGCCAGCAGCCGGACTACCATCTGCATGAAATTGCAATCCGCCACTGGGACGGCTACTGGTTCGGAAAACGCAGAGTCTTCGGAGACACTTTCCCGCACTACTGGAGTGCAGAAAACGGTCGAACCTTCAAGCGCTACGCTCGCCTGACCGGAAACGAAGAATATAATATTCGCGGTGAGCATTCCCTGCGTGGCGTGCTGTCCATGTTCTTTGAGGATGGAACAGCGACCTGTGCGTACCTGTATCCGTATTCCGTCAACGGCCAGAAAACCGATTTTGCAGATCCGTATGCAAATGACCAGGACTGGGGGCTGTGCATGAATCTGGAATAAAGAACGACCAGAACCTTCAAACTGAAATCATACAGAGTGATTCAGTTTGGAGGTTTTTTGGATTTGTATTGACATAATATATATCATGATATATACTTAAAGTGTGAAAGGAGGGATAGCATATGACGACTGCAAAATTATTCGAAAATGGAAGAAGTCAGGCTGTCAGACTTCCAAAAGAATGCAGATTTTCCGGCGATGAGGTGGCGATTAATAAGGTAGGCGATGTTGTGATTTTAATGCCGAAGGGGAATAAATGGGCGGGATTTATTAATGGCCTCAGCCTCTTTGATGAGGATTTTATGAGCGAAGGACGAGAACAGCCCGCAGCACAGGAGAGAGAACCCTTATGAAATATATGCTGGATACAAATATCTGCATTTATGTAATCAAACACAAGCCGGAAGCGGTGATAAAGAGATTTTTCATGCATGATCCGAGTGAACTGTGTATTTCATCTATTACGTATGCGGAATTGATGTATGGAGTGGAAAAGAGCCAGAAAGTTGACAAAAATCGTCTTGCCATGATGTTGTTTCTTTCACCGATTACGATATTAGATTTTAGTGCAAGAGCAGCGGAAGAGTATGGGAAAATCAGAGCGGATCTTGAAAAACAGGGAACACCAATAGGTCCACTGGATATGCAGATCGCAGGACATGCAAAGGCAGAAGAATTGATACTTGTGACAAATAATACGAGAGAATTTCTTCGGGTAAAAGATTTAGAAGTAGAGGATTGGACAATCGAATAACTGATACTTAAAGAAAAATTTGCAAAGGTCATCTTTGCGAATCAGAATGTAGACACAGCCCTGCTCCCAGAAGCTGAGAAATAAAAAACGTTGACGAAAAAAAAGAAATTTGATAAACTGGAAAAATAAAAGGGAGTAGCTAGCCAACCGTGTTCACTTCTTCGTCAGTACAGCTATTGATATTCAATAACTCGGAAAGTGATTAAATAGCGAGACTTTTACTGTAGATGCAGTAGGAGTCTCTTTTTTTATGCCTATAACACCTGCTGCAAAGAATGCAAAAGAAAGAGAGGAAGATACGTATGATGTTACAGGCAGGGATTTTGATAGTGGGTTTCCTTTTTCTGGTAAAAGGAGCAGACTGGTTTGTGGAAGGGTCTGCAAGCATAGCAAGAAAGTTTGGAATTCCCCAGCTGATTATCGGACTTACCATTGTTGCAATGGGAACGAGTATGCCGGAGGCTGCTGTAAGTATTACCGCAGCGATGCAGCAGAACGCAGGAATTACGATAGGAAATGTGGTTGGAAGCAATATTTTGAATATTTTTATTATTCTCGGACTTACGGCATTAATAACAAATGTGGCAATACAAAGGTCTACCTTGTTTTATGAAATACCGTTTATGATGTTTGTTACGGTAGTTTTAATGATATGCGGAATCACAGGAGGAAAAGTAACGTTTGCCGAAGGCATAGTCTTATGGGTACTGTTTCTTGTATATCTTGGCTATTTGTTTGTAATGTCAAAAAAAGGGGAAAATCCGGAAGAAGAGGAAGCGAAAAATTATCCTGTCTGGAAATGTCTTCTTTTGATGGTGGCAGGCGGCGTCCTGGTTGTAAAAGGAAGTGATTTTGCCGTCAGCGGGGCAACCGAGATTGCACGATACTTTGGAATGAGTGAGCGTTTTATCGGACTGACGATTGTTGCTCTCGGAACATCACTTCCGGAGCTGGTAACATCTGTGACAGCAGCAAAAAGAGGGAATGCAGGAATTGCAATCGGAAATATTGTCGGAAGCAATATTTTTAACATTTTATTTGTAATTGGAACAGCCGCACTGATCTGTCCTGTGCCATTTGAAACTAAATTTATTGTAGACACAGGAATCGCAATTCTGGCAGGTCTGGTTTTATGGATTGGGACGTACAAGAACAGGGAATTACGGAAAACGTGTGGTGTCGTTATGCTTTTATGCTATGCAGGATATTTTGCATATTTATGTGTGGTATAGGATGAACCATTTTTGATGAAACCATTATTTAAGCACCGACCATTTGGCCGGTGCTTTTGAAGTGCATTCAAAGCTATGCGAAACGGAAGAAAAAATCAAGAATCATGCTAGAATCTAGTACATCGTTTTGTAAATAACTATACCAATCACGCAGGATGCAGATTCGAGTGTGCAGGTATAAAAATGTAGGCGTAGCGGGCTACGCCGAGGCTTTTATGCCTGTGCAATCGGATTTGCAGACAAGTGAGTGGTATAGTTATTTCGAAAACGATGTACTAGCTTCGGAAGGCGGAAAACAGTCCCAAAAAGTGCAACAATTTTCTGGAAAATATGCTATAATCTGATCAAAGTAGAGAAAAGCGGAGAGTAGAAATGAAAAAATTACCAGAATCAGAACAGGAAATTATGATGATTATATGGGAATATGAGGAACCTGTCAGTCGATTTCAAGTTGAAGAAAAGTTGAATGTAGAGAAAAATGTTGCACCGAGTACCATTTTAACATTGCTTACTCGTTTGGAAAAAAAAGGATTTATTCAAAAAGTGAGGAACGGGAAATCAAATCTTTATGTACCATTAGTAGAAAAAGAAAATTATATAGGCACGGTTGGAAAAAACATGTTAGATAAAATGTTTCAAGGGTCATTAGCAAAATTCGCATCGGCACTGTATGATGGAGAAAAACTTAGCTCAAAAGAGGTTAAGCAATTGCAGGAATTTATTGACAGACAAAAATAGAAAAAGTGGTGTAGAGGATATAGTTACAGATGGCATTTATCATAAAGTGGAATCTTTCAATAGGCATAGTCGCATTTATGGCATATGTTGTACAAAAAATAATGGGGAAAAGGCTCGGTCATTACTGGAGAAAGATAGTCTGGATACTTCTGACACTTAAAATGTGCTTTCCATTTTGGAGTGTGACAGAGAAATTTCGGCAACATCCTTTTATGATTTCTATGCCGGCATATTATATCGGGGAACAAAATCAAAAGACCGCGATCATGACGAAAATGGGAAACGTTTCAATTCGAAGGTGGATGTCAGGCGAAAAATTTTTGCTGTATATATGGCTTGCAGGGATGATTTTATGCCTTTTGTTTCACGCAATACAATATAGAATATGGAAAAAAAGAATATTTGCAGAATGTAAAAGGATGCAAAAAAATTCCGTATTAGAAGCTCTAAAAAAAGCAAGCGAAGTTTGTAAAATAAAAAAAATAGAAATATGGGTCTGTGAAAATCAAGATTTTTATTCTCCTATGTTGTTTGGTGTACGAAATACAAAAGTATTGATTCCACAAGAAATGCTGGAAACGGAAAATTACTCCTATGAAGAATGGTATTTGATTTTTTTACATGAATTGACACATCAGAAAAAACACGATTTATGGTATAAAATGTTTCTTCAAATTATAAGGGATGTTTATTGGTTTTGTATCCCAATGCTGTGGGTGCAAAAAATGGCAAATATAGATATCGAATGTGTCTGTGATGAGACTGTTACAAAACATATGAATCTGACGCAACGGAAAGATTATTGCAATGTTATTTTAAAAGTGGCTTCAAAACAAACGAAAAAAGAATTGTCTGGAGTTGTTTCAATGGTATCAGAAACAGAGATACTGAAAGAACGATTTTACAATGTGTTTTTAGCAAGAAAAAAACTTCGAATATACGTCACTGTTTTTCTTTTTGGAATAATTATTTTGAGTTTTTCGGAAATGCAAATAGCGCGACAAATATGGTCATCATCGCATATAGAAAATTGTCCCAAATGCAAAGCTGCGGTACAAGGAGAAGTGGTTTGGAATGCATGGGAAAATGAAAAAAATGTAGTATGTACACATCAATATGCATGGGGAGATGACTTACAGAAAGCCAGATATGGAGTAGAAAAAATCAGGTGTAATGAATGTGGAAATTTTTTTGAGATAAAGATCAGGCAAGAAAAAATAGTCTGCCATGGGTATAATGATTAATTAGACAAACGTAGAAAAAAGATTGACAAAAAGCAGGAAGTATGGTATTTTTTGTTATACAAATGTAGAACGTACGTTGACAGGTATAATAAATTTTTAAGGAGAAAAGTATGAAAGCGGTAAAGAAAAAAATTTCCATTTTTCTAATGACCTTAATGTTGGCCAGTACATTTTCTGCCAATGTAACAAAAGCGGATGTTATCGAAAGTAAGAATATTTTTGCGTATGAAGAAATTATGCCGTATGCTGCAGTTTGCCCGAGATGTGGAGGAAGAATAACATCGTCAACCGTATGGGGAAGCTGGATAAGCAGTGGTACAGTTACATGTACTCATGGTCACGCATGGGGAACTGATTTGAAGCAGTATAGAACAGGAATAAAAACTACAAAATGTTTAAATTGTAACGCAGGAAATACTGCTAATGTGAAAGAAACAAGAACAATTTGTCACGGATATGATAATTAATGGTTAAAACACAAGGCTGTTGTATGATATGTAAAAAAACAGAAGTCATGCAATAGCCTTGTGCTATATAGAAACATAGGGGGTAGCATAATGATGGGAAAAAGGTTGAAAGAAATTTTTGGTTTGATTCTGATTAACATCACATTAGTCAGTGGGAGCTTAAATGCAGAAACGGTATATGCAGATACACAAGCCAAGATTGAAATTGAGAAAACGGAAATGCCATTAAAAATTTGTGTTGATGAAGAAAATAAAAAAACGGTACTTCAAATAGTGGCAGCCTGGAAGAAAATATATAAAAATAATGGAGTGGAACTAATGGTAATCCCATCAGGGCAACAGGCTTCGGAAGAAAAAGTACAGGAGATCCAGAATGAAATTACGACAGGAGAAGGGCCGGATGTATTTTTGGCAGAAGGGCCGAATCCGACCTGGAGTGAGCAAAGAGCAGTTGTTTTTGAGGACCCCAAAAAAGAAATGTATCAGGGAACCTTTCTTTCGTTGAAACCATACATGAAATATTTTGATATAGATATTTTAGAAGAGAAGATTTTGTCTGCAGGTATGGCTAATGAGGAACAAATACTGATTCCTATGACATACGATTATTTTCTATATGCATTTACAACACAGGATTTACCGGAAAATACAGAAATATCAAGAAATTGGCTGGAATTAGCCAGACAAAAAGAAAAAGCAATTCAACAGATTGTAGGGCAAAGAAGTGGGGTTCAATTTTTTGATACATTTAGTGAGGTAGTTGATTATAAGAAAAAAACACTTCTATATTCGGAAGAGCAGATAAAAAAAGTTTTGGATGAAACAGTAGCATTAAAAACAAGATCATTAGCTTTAAACTGGAAAATAAAAGATACAGGAGTAGTAAGTCTAAATGATTTGGAAGAACTTGGAGGTGAAAAAACAGTTCATACGGTATTTGCAATGCCGAATCAGGAAGGCGGATTCACTGCAAATGTTACACTTTATGCAGGAATTAATAAGAACACAAAGCAACCTTTAAAAGCAGTCTCCTTTTTACAAATGCTATACAGTGAAGAAGTTTTATCAGGAAAAGGAATAGAGTTAGAAGATAGAAGAGAGGCAAGCAATATAAGATTTCCGCAAGGGGTTTCTATTTACAAAAAGGAACTAGAAAAACGAATGCGGAGTCTTTCGAGACAAGATCAAAAACAAATCAAAACGATACAGGAAGAAGTAAACACCGTTCGATTTTATTCGGTATGGGACAGGGAACTTAATTCCTTATTATCTAAGTATGAGGCACAGGAAGATGAAAAGCAAAAAGAGCATGTCTTCATAAAAACAATACAGAAATGGAAGGGAAAAATACAGAAATGACATAAAAAATCAGCCCTGTGGAGTGAGAGTTGCAAGAAACAGATTTTCCGGAGTACTGTGGAACAGTCTGTAAAGCTAAAGCGGATATTCGCAATCCGCTTCGCTACTTGCTCATAACTGAATAGCTGCTTCACCGCTTATCAGGACTTGGTTGATTCGGTTAAATTCTTTTAGGGTTTGTCAAGGGTGATGAGGAGCTTTAAAAACAGGCTCCTCTTCACCCTTAATTTATATATCGGTTAATGATCTGTGCGTTTGAGAAATTGATTCGTATATATCAAGACACATATGACAGAGCATTACTTTTGACAGGAATTTTTAGAAACAATAACCTTTGTCGGTCGATACAGTTTTTCTCCGAAGAAGTAGCCTTTCTGTATTTCCTCGACAACTCTGTCTTCTTCCACCCGGTCGGTTTCTTCGATGTGCACTGCATCATGGATATGAGGATCAAATATTGTACCATTTGCTTCCATCGGTAAGACATTCAGCTGATATAAATTCTGCGCCAAAGCTGTACGGAAATCCATCATAAGAAGCTTTTCATCCATATAGGCCCAGCGATTCGTCGTTCGTTCCGAACTGACAATTCCATATTCGAGATTGTCTTTTACAGCCAGCAGCTTTTCAATCCATGTGCTGACTCGGATATTTGTATCTCCGTCATGACAGTCTGCAAATACTTCTTGTGTCTGTCTGGCGATCATCTGGATTCTCTTTCCAATTGCAGAAGCCTTCGTTGTGGGGTTCAGATTTTCCGCCCCCAGGCAAAACTCTTTTCCGGCCTGAAGTACATTTGCGAGAAGCTGTTCCGGTACGAAAACGGTATTTATCGGGAAGCGTTTCGGCTTTTCTTCTGTGAATTGACTCAAATCTATCTTTGCAAGATTCTCTCCTGATTGCAGTATCAGGGTAAAATCGCCGCATTCCATTCCAACCTCGATCCATGCTTTCAGCCGGCTTGCATCCTTTGGAAATTCAGGACAGATCTCCTCCATTTTCTAGGTTCTGACTTTCCTTTTAGAATCCTTTGATTTCAGATACAGGTTCAGACCTTTTCCTTTGATTCCGGAATCCAGCAAAATGTCGAAACCATCTGTTCGCATGGGAATCATGTGTCGTTCTTCGTTAAGCCAGGTTAATGGAATGCATTCCTTTCCCCATTGGATGGTTGAAATTTCAATTCCGGCGGTCCATGGGAAAAGTACAAGCATGGTAATAGGCTTCGCGGTAGGATTGGTAAGTCTGGCTCCCTGGGCTGCAGTTCTATCCGCGGCCACAACGGAAAGATCCTCGTATCCGATTGTTTCCTGACCCAGTGTTTCTCTCGATTTCGTATCACTTAGATAATAGTACGTCATATTTGGAATCATTTCTGGAGTATTCTCTCCGATGGTATATTCCAATCCTTCCAGCATATTAGTTTGATTTGTCCATGCTGAAAATTCTGCCAGCAGATTCTGTTTCTTACAATTTGAAATCACACGAACCCCAAATTGCTGGTCATGTTTCATATCTTGTGCTTTTGAAAAGGCACAAGCATCTGTCGCAGTCATAACCCTTATTACATGAAAGCCTGCTTTTTCCATGGCGGTCCGTACATTTTTCTGCGTTATAATTTCCGGTATAGAAAGGGCAAGCACACAATCGCTTATCTGTGCAAATGCAGTTTTTTGAAGCTCCATTTTCAATTCCTTCATCAGAGCAATACAATATCGAATCGAACAAGGCTCCAGGGTAGAAGAAACTGCGCTTTCTGCTTCCTGCATAAAGTCTTCTTCGTCTGTGTTTCTCTCGTGAAGCATCCGTAATATCCGCCTGACTCATAACGGTGAAGATACGGAGCAGTTACTTTTTATCAAGGGTTCTCGCGCATTACGCCGACCAGTGCATGCGGGACATATGGCTCTTCGAGATAAGCAGTCTCATCCGGTGTCAGCTGTACACCGATGGCTTTGACGCCCTCTTCAATATGCGATACCTTTGTCGCCCCGACAACCGGAGCAGTTACTTTTGTGAGCAGCCATCCGAGCGAAATCTGGATTCTCGTCAGCCCCTTCTTCTTTGCAAGTTCACCGACGCGGTCGATAATGATGGCGTCTTTTTCTTTCGTCGCATCATACTTTCCTTTTGCGTACGTATCTTCCTGCAGCCGTTTGGAAAGCTCCGACGGTTTTTTTGCCAGGCGGCCGGAAGCCAGCGGGCTGTACGGTGTCAGTGCAATATTCTGATCCTTGCAGAACGGAACCATCTCGCGTTCCTCCTCGCGGAATAGCAGATTGTAATGTCCCTGAATCGAAACAAATTTGGCCCAGCCGTTCTTATCCGCAATATAATTTGCTTTTGCCAGCTGCCATGCGAAGCAGTTAGAAATACCGATGGCGCGTACCTTTCCTGCAACGACAGCTGAATTTAATGCCTCCATCATTTCTTCTACCGGTGTGTGATAGTCCCACATATGGCAGATATAAAGGTCAACATAGTCCATGCCAAGATTCGTAAGGCTGCGATCGAGAAGACCTAAAATATGATCTTTTCCGCTCACCCCGTCTGCAATTTCCTGCGGGCTGCGCGGGAAAAATTTTGTTGCGACAACGACTTCATCACGTTTTGCAAAATCGTTCAGCGCGCGTCCCAGATACTGCTCGCTGGTGCCGCTCTGATAACCGGCAGCGGTATCAAAAAAGTTTACACCAAGTTCCAGACCGCGTTTTAAAATCGCGCGGGAATGCTCCTCGTCCAGTGTCCAGGAATGTATGCCGCTTTTTGCATTTCCAAATCCCATACATCCCATACAGATTCTCGATACCTTTAAATCCGAATTTCCAAGTTTTGTGTATTCCATGAAAAAATCTCCCTGTGCGATGATGTACTCCCAGAGTACATGATTTCGTGCTTTTCTAAGATACTTCCATTGTAAAATCGGAATACAGATTTGTCCAATACTTGATGCAAAAAGAAGGGTATGTTCAAAAAGCATGAAGAACGAGAGAAAGAACAGGAAAAACATGTGAAGGAACATATACAAAATCAAGTGAAAGTCAGTTTTCTAAAAGTAAAAAGTCAAATCAGAACATTTTTTTTCATCCCGGAGTATGCTAAAATTTTTTTATAAGACAAAGACAGGATGTGCGAAAGCATGTTGCAGGGGTTTTTACGCACAATCCGGAAAAGAGGAAACATGAAGAAACAGTATTACTGCAATCCATTAAACATGGACTACCGTTACCAGTTTATCGAGGATATGAGAAGCGGCGAGGACAAGATTTCCCGCGAGGCCGCCGATCCGTCGATGATTTTATTTCAGGGAAAATATTATATTTTTGCATCCATGACTTTGAGCGTCTGGGTTTCGGAGGATATGGTTCACTGGGAGAGCCACCGTCCGCCGGACAGCCTGCCGCTGTATGACTATGCGCCGGATGTGCGCGTGGTCGGCGATTACGTGTATTTCAGCGCATCCCGTCGTGGCACGATCTGCGATTTTTACCGCACGAAAGATATCTTAAACGGTCCGTTTGAGCGTATTCCGGGAACCTTCGATTTCTGGGATCCGAACCTGTTTCTTGATGATGACGGAAAGCTCTATTTTTACTGGGGATGCAATAACGTGACTCCGATCTGGGGTGTGGAGCTTGAACCGGAGACGATGGTTCCAAAGACCGAGAGAAAAGAACTGATCTACGGTCAGCCGGAAAAAATCGGATACGAGCGCGTCGGAGAAAATCATTCCAAAATGCCGCTGAGTGAAGAAGAAGCTGTTGAAAAATTCAAAGAATTTCTGAAAGCACAGGGAAAAGATGCGGATCATCTGACGGAGGAGCAGATCGGGTTTGCCAAAATTATGTTCAGTCAGAGACCGTTCATCGAGGGCGCATGGATGACGAAGCATGACGGAACCTATTACCTCCAGTATGCCGGCCCGGGAACGGAATACAACGTTTACGGTGACGGTGTTTACGAGAGTGATTCCCCGCTTGGCCCGTTCCGTCTGGCAAAGAACAATCCATATTCCTATAAACCGGGTGGATTCCTGCGCGGTGCAGGCCACGGTTCGACGATGGAAGACCGCTATGGAAACTGGTGGCATACCGCGACAATGCAGATCAGCAAAAACCACGATATGGAGCGTCGCGTCGGCATCTGGCGGGCAGGTTTCGACAAAGATGGTGTCCTGTTCTGTAATCAGCAGTTCGGCGACTGGCCGATGGCGGTGGAGCAGGCAAAAGAAGACCCATGGGCAAAACCGGAGTGGTATCTCTTAAGCTATCAGAAAGCAATGACGGCATCGTCCTCGGAAGAAGGCAGAGAACCGTCGTTTGCGACAGATGAAAATATCCAGACCTGGTGGCGCGCAGCCGGAAATCAGCCGGGTGAGTGGATTTCGATGGATCTTGGTGAGGTAAAAGATGTCCGCGCCGTACAGATCAATTTTGCAGATGACAAAATCGATGCACCTCTGCCGGGCGAGCGTCAGGGCGAACGATATATCGACCCGAGCCAGCATAAGACCAGATGGCTGCTTGAGGCATCCGCCGATGGAACAAACTATTTTGTTCTGGCAGATAAATCAGACGCAGAAACCAATTTGCCGCACGATTTCATCGTAAAAGAAGAGGGTGTACAGATCCGTTATCTGAAACTCACTGTTTTTGAAGTGCCGTACAACCAGAATCCATGCATCTCCGGTCTTCGTGTTTTCGGCCTCGGCAACGGCGAAAAACCATCCGCACCGCAGTACCAGGCAGAGCGGACCGGAACTATGGATATGCGCATCACCATCGAGCCACAGACAGACGCTGTCGGATACAACGTCCTCTGGGGTTTTGCACCGGACAAGCTGTATCACAGCTGCATGACCTTTATGCCGGAGCAAAATATTGGAGCGCTGGTAGAAGGCGAAACGGTGTATGTGAGAGTCGATGCGTTTAATGAAAATGGAATTACGGAAGGAACCGTAAGGCCGCTTGCATGATACAATTATATTGAAAAAGCAGAAAAACAGCTCAGGTGCTCTTTGGAGAAATGAACATTAGAAATAAACGGATTGAACATAAGGAGTATTTATGGAAATACATGAATTACAGCAATTGCTGTCAGAAATGTCATTACAGGAAAAAATAGGACAGATGGTGCAGCTCACCGGTGTATACTTCGATAAAGAGGCAGTACTCACCGGTGTTGTTGGCGAACAGTTACCACCGGAATGGATCATTCAATATGCCGGTTCAGTGCTTGGAGTGATCGGTAAAGATAAAATTTATGATATTCAGAGCAGATATATGGAACAGCATCCCCATCATATTCCGCTTCTTTTTATGGCAGATGTTATCCATGGATGTCGGACGATTTTTCCGATTCCGTTGGGGCAGGCGTGTTCATTTCATCCGGAACTGGTGTCTGAGGCGGCTTCTATAGCTGCCTTGGAGGCATCTTCAGAAGGGCTCAGAGCAACATTTTCTCCTATGATTGATGTTTCAAGAGATCCCAGATGGGGAAGGATGATGGAATCCTTTGGAGAAGATCCATATGTAAATGGGATCATGGGAAAAGCAATGGTAGATGGCTATCAGCAGAAAGATGATGCCGGAATAGCGGCATGCCTGAAGCATTTTGCGGGTTATGGGGCAGTGAATGCAGGAAGGGAATATAATGATGTTGAAATATCCCAGCGGACATTTCTGGAACAGTATGTAAAACCTT
>OLSF01000613.1_pt1 | contig 36070 bp, 19 predicted proteins | sample 1672301 | NCBI WGS metagenome assembly OLSF01 (sample SAMEA3136669, study PRJEB25190) | human gut metagenome | biome: human gut; feature: human-associated habitat; material: faeces | place: Austria | collected 2013
ATCCCAAGATGAAGGGGCACCTTCGCCACAATGCCATGTTTGTGGGCGGCCCAACCCGCAAGGCTGTGCAGGAAGGACGGGCGGACTACACACCCTTTTTCTTCCACCAGTCCACCCGATTCTTCTCTGACGGCACCTTCCCCATTGACGTGGCGATGGTTTCCGTCACTCCGCCGGACAAGCACGGCTATGTGTCCCTGGGCGTCTCCGTGGGCGGCACCAAGCCCGCCTGCCTGAACGCCAAAATGGTCATTGCCCAGGTCAACGACCAGATGCCCCGCACCATGGGGGAGTCCTTCCTTCACGTCTCCCAGCTGACCTGCTGTGTGGAGGCATCCACGCCTCTGCCGGAGCTGGGCGGAGGCACCATCGGCGAAGTGGAGGAAGCCATCGGCCGGAATGTGGCCTCCCTGGTGGAGGACGGCTCTACATTGCAGCTGGGCATCGGCACCATCCCTGATGCGGTGCTGAAGTTCCTGGGGGACAAGAAGGATTTGGGCATCCACTCCGAGATGTTCTCCGACGGCGTGGTGGATCTGTACCAGAAGGGGGTCATCACCGGTGCCAACAAGCGGCTGGACAAGGGCAAGATGGTGGCTGCCTTCCTGATGGGCTCCAAAAAGCTTTACGACTTTGTGGATGACAATCCGGACGTGATGATGCGGACTGTGGACTACGTGAACAACCCCGCCGTGATCTGCCAGAATCCCAAAGTGGTGTCCATCAACTCCTGCCTACAGGTGGACTTCAACGGTCAGGTGAACTCCGAGTCCATGGGCACCAAGCAATTCTCCGGCATCGGCGGTCAGCTGGACTATGTCCGCGGCGCGGCCATGTGTCCCGACGGCAAAGCCATTCTGGCCATGCCCTCCACGGCCAAGCACGGGGAAGTGTCCCGGATCGTCCCGGTGTTTGAGCCCGGCACCACTGTCACCACCACCCGTACGGACGTCCACTACATCGTGACGGAATACGGCGTCGCCAACCTGCGGGCCAAGAGCCTGCGGGAGCGGGCCCGGCTCCTCATCAACATCGCCCACCCCAAGTTCCGGGATCAGCTCTGGGAAGCTTACTACGAACGCTATGGCAAGGAGGATCAGTAATATGTCCGAGAAAAAAATTGAGGCCGTCAATGGACATACCTTACAAAAGGTATTCCTGTCCGTGGAGGATCACATCGCCGTTATGACCCTCCACAATCCCCCGGTGAATGCGGCAGACGGCGTGGTGCAGGAGGAGATCCTGCTCCTGTGCGACTATATCAACCATGAGGACGACATCTGGGTGTGCATTATGCACTCCGACATCAAAGTCAGCGCAACATGTGTTCGTGTACCTGCCCTCCGCTCGCATTCGGAAAGTATCTGGGTAGAGACAGAACGGCCCATTTCTATCGAGGAGGCACGTGAAGCATTTGCCAAAGGTGACGGACTGGTATTAATGGACAATCCGGCAGAGAAAGAATATCCGATGCCGCTGTTCCTCGCAGGAAAAGACCCTGTATATGTAGGACGTATCCGCAAGGACCTCACCAACGAGAACGGATTGACTTTCTGGATTGTGGGCGACCAGATCAAAAAAGGTGCTGCATTGAATGCGGTACAGATTGCAGAGTATCTGATTAGAGAGAAAGCGCTTTAAAATTTCTCCTAATCCATAAACCGACAAGGGTGTGTCAAAAATAGAATGTCATTACTATTACAGCATTCATTTTTAACACACCCTTGACTATGTTGCTTGAGACTTCCGGTTTTTAGGTCGTTTTAAGTATATCAATAAGACACAGTTTCTGAAATCTCACTTTCTGCATTATCTTTGAATAACGAAGTCACAAAATAAACTCCCTTTTCCGATAATTTAAATGACGTTCCTTGGGTAATACCTACCAAATCGGCTTTCCGCTCTTTCCCATTATCTTTATATATAGCGTAATAAGCAACATTTGAAACCGCTCCCCAAGACAAATCAGACCCATTCAACCTGATATTGTCCGGTGCCGGAGGAAGTACCGCAGCAGTTCGTCCTAAATAAGGAGGCAATACTTTCTTTCCATATATAGCCTTGACCGCATCTGCAATACCAACCTTATTTTCTACCAAGTTCTTGGCACTGTACAATACACTTCCCTTTACCTTCGGCTTTGCACTGGCCAGTTCAAACTGCTTCATTAAGTCATCTGACGATTGAAACTTACTTCCATATTGCGAATCGCCAAATTTATAAATGCCATATCCTATCAATAAGTGGTTCTCATATGTATATTGCGACCATAAATCCAACCTCAGATTAAAACTGGTAACCTCATTGCCTGTGGCAAAATACAGCTGCGGAATAACCACATCCACCCAGCCTTCCTTTGCCCACGTATTGACATCTGCAAACAATGTATTGTAGTTACGCTCCATATCAGCTGCCGGACTAATAGAGAAAATCACTTCCGGACGAGTCTCAATAATAGTTTTCTGGATATTCCTAACTACGGTATTTACATTATTACGCCTGAAATCCTCGACATTCTTAAATTTATCCTTCCCATATTTTTGAAATTCCGCACCATCATTCATTGTCTCAGAAGCTTCCAATGACGGATAGAAATAATCATCCATGTGAATACCGTCAACGTCATACTTGGTAATAATTTCCCTGACAATATTTGCAATCCGTTCCTGAACTTCCGGCAAAGCAGGATTATAAACTCTGATTTTCTCATAATCCTTAACCAGTTCCATGGGTATTTTGGCATCCAGTTTTGGGAAAGCAGCATTCTTATTTGCACGCGTAGCTATACGGTATGGATTTAACCAAGCATGAAACTGGATACCTCGCTTATGGGCTTCCTCAACAAGAAATCCTAAAACATCATAATCGGGTCTTACTCCTGCACTTCCTGTAATATACTTACTCCAAGGCTCATATTCCGATTCATAAAACGCATCTGCCATACCTCTGATTTGGAAAAATACCGCATTCATGTTATACCCGACCAATAAATCCAGATAATCTGTATACAACTTTTTCTGAACATCGGCATCATACTTTTCCATAGGCCAATCGAGCCCCCATACCGTAGCTATCCATACTCCTCTCAGTTCCTTTCCGGGCAGAACAGACGAAGAGGTCTGACCTTCTCCCTGAGAATGGCTGCCATCATCCAAAATGCCTTCATCGTCTTTACTACATGCTGCGACCAGCACAAGTAAAATGATTATATATATATAGTTCAAATGTTTCATCCTTAAATTTTTAATAAGAAAGCCGCCTGATATTTTTAAAATAGACGGCTTTCAAGTTGACAATATAAAAATTCAATTTAAATGTAGAAAATCAGCATATTATTCCTCTTCCTGCTTAATAGGGAACTCGCATATTACAAATCCTGATCCTGTGCGTGATGCAAACACACAAAGCTTGGCATCTTTCCCGTTCTCATCTTTCTCTATATAATAATCTGTCTGCGCCAGGGCGTTTCCATTTCCACTTCCACCTAATTTAAATTGGTACAAAGGATTGTGATTGTCTCCTTCGTCAAATTTCCGCAAAGCCTCTTCTATGGTAGCCCCTTTGCTCAAGTCATAAATTTCCAAAGCAATGGTTGCAGTAGATGCACTACCCTGACCAGCGGTACAAACCAACAGATAACGCTCCTCATTAAAGTTGATTATCCTTGGAGCCACAGCCTCTCCTTTTATGCTCGACGCATATATTTCGCCTACAGACTCATTGACCAATGTTACAGGAATTCTGACACCCGACCATAAATACTGGTCTGTATTTCCCACTCTATATACATTGGTCACCATCGTAGCATCAGATTTTGACGGTAATACTTTAATGGCAGTGGCATCAACTGTTTTATAGCCGCTTACGGGTATTCTTAGAAAATCAGTAGCTGCATTATCACCAAAGAATATAAATCCGTTACCATTCTCATCTATATTATAAGAGGCATTATCACCATGTCTGTTTCCTGCTCCGGAGATACTTCCAACATTAATATTGGCTATCGTTTCCGGTTGGGAATCCGGTGTTTCCCAATGATAAATCTTAAGAGGAGAAGCTTTGGCACCCGACAAACTTGAAAGATATACATGACCATTACTCAACGCACCCATGTTATAAGAGAAAGTACCACCGCTAACTCCAGTCAAATCCAGCAGAATCGGGTTGATTTCCCCCTTCTTCAAATCCGATACTTTAAGAAGATGAGGTTGTGTAGCTCTGCTGACAACCAATACATGTTCGCCATCATAAGAAGCACAACGGGTAGATGCCGCATCGGCATAATCACTATAAATGTTATCTCCTGAAAAATTATATACAGTAGGCTTTTCAAAATCAGCCCCATACACAGGAACTCTTTTCCGGACTTTAACAAAATATTCCTTATACCTCTTATTATTTACAATCCGAAGTATCAAAGTCTTGTCGGAAGTTTCCTCATCCATTGAGAAATCCATGACCGGAGTCTGAAGCTCCGCGCCCTCCGAAAGTTCCGCCTCAAAGCTCAAAGCTGAAAAATTAGTTTCAACATCCAAACGGGGAAAATTAATTGTCTTATTGGCTTCATCAATTGTTCCTTCCACCACAGTTTTCCCGTCTGCCCCGGCATTAACTATCTTTATTGCTAAAAGCTCCGTATCATAAGGTGCTATATGGCTTTTAGGATAATCCTCCTCACAAGAGACAAGACTAATACCAAGCAATACAGCCATAAATCCTAAACTTTTTATTAATTTATACATAATCTCATGTTTTAATTAAAAACCATTGTTAACTCACGGATGTATCCGTCAATTCAAACTTGCCGGCCATCCCTCCGTTTGAGTAAGTGTATATCCTCTACTCTTATAATCTTCAATCTGATTAATTCCGATAGGTGAGAGATATGGGTTTACATTAGGCACATTCAAGAAGGACAGTCGTCCTTTATTCTGTTCCGGATAGAAAAATCCTTTCATAGCAGCAGCATTAGTGCCATCATAAACGGTCAGACTTCCATCCTTGCCCATAACCCTGATTTTCCCGCTATTCTCTGATTTCAGTTCTTCGGGAACCTCATCCTTGAAATTTACCCAAGTACCTACCAGCAAATCCTGATTTCTATCGGTATCCATGTACTCCAATTTTTTCCAACGTCTCAAATCGACGATACGTGAGAATTCAAAAGCAAATTCCATTCTTCTTTCCCGTCTGATTTCCCAAAGTAACGGAGATACGGTGACATCTCTACCCGGATCATCAGGCAGAGCATCTAACTTCATGTCTGCTGTCCTGACAACACCCAACGCTTTTGCTTCCTCTGCAATCGGTCTGTTACGGATCTTGTTAATAGACTCATCTATATCAGTCTGGACAACCGCCGGTCCTCCCAATGTAGCAAGTTCCGCTTTAGCCTCAATCCAATTCAATAAAACTTCAGCATAGCGGATTACCGGATAGCCAGTCACATTCTTTTCACCCTGAAATTCCGGAGCCGGAGAACCGCCTTTTTCAATATACTCCAATGCACTCCGAGGGATAAACTTAGTTACATACAAATAACAGCTTTTAGCTCTGGGAGTCGGCTTATTGTAAAAACTTGCCTCAAATCTGGCATCTCTTGTCTTTATCAGGTTACTTAAAGTAAAATCGGCTGCATTGGCAACTGCAGAAGTTTGCCAGTCCTTACCATCCGTACAGATAAACGCCTTAATCAAATCCAAATTCGGACCGACATCGGTAGGGTCATTCATGTTACAAGTCGATGCTATGGAATGAGTCACACCCTTATCCGCATCATAGGTACGATACAGGATACAGTCTTTCGTACTTTTCGTCGACCCGAATAAAGAGCGGAAATCAGTCACAATATCATATTTTCCACTGCTCATCACCAAGTCAGCCGCAGCAATAGCCTGCTCAAAAAATTTCTTCGCACGTTCGTCATTCTTATAATAATATTTTTGCCAACTTGCTTCAAACAATGCCCATCTCGAAACAAAAGCAGCCACCACATAACGGTTCACATATTGTGCATCCCCGTCATCCAAACGGACATTCTTCATGGCAAAATCAAAATCATCATAAACGGCATCCATCACTTCATTTCTCGGAGTACGATCCTTATACAAGGCATCCTTATCCGTATTCAACACCTCTGTATCGTAATAAGGGACATCACCAAAAACATTGACCAGACGAGCATACTCCATTCCTCTGAAGAAGCGGCCTATTCCCATCCAATGATTGTATTGTTCTTCGGTCAGAATATCCTTCATTCTGGCAGACACACGATCAAGCATGACATTCGCTTTCCTTATCCAAGCAAAATTCCATGTCGGACCGGTAAATTCGCTCTGCCACATCATATCCAGACTCGTTGAGCCTTTTGATGTAGGGACAGTCCGTCCAAACTGCGTTTGGGTGGACAATCTCACTGCATCATCATTAAAAGTATAATTTGCATTAGGAGCATACGTCGTTTCATACTTCAATCCATATCCTACAAAGAAGTTGGTATAAAAGGCATTGGCATACAAACGTACCCTATCCTCACTGGTCCAGTAAGCATCATCTTCCGATGTAGTCAATGAAGGACGGTCCAGCACATCATTACAATTCGTAAACAGGAAGATGATTCCGGTTAAAATCATATATATTTTAAATCTCATAATTACTCTTTTTTAGAAGGTTAATTGAACGCCACATGATAAAGTCTTGAAAACAGGTGTGCCCATACCCGTACGTCCCAAGTTATAGTTTGAGTCAGACCTGAACATCGAATAACCTGAGATAGCCTCCGGGTCGATAGGCAATCCGTTCAGCTTGTCAAATGTAAAGAAGTTCTCTAATGACATATAGAGTCTGGCCTTGGATATATACACTTTTGAAAGAAGATTCTCCGAGAAAGTATATCCCAACGTTATATTCTTGATTCTCAGGTAAGACATATCCAGCAAATAACGTGACTGTTTCTGCATACTGAAACCAGTATTGCTTCCACCCAAATTCCATGCTCTCGGATAAAATGCATCCGTACGCTCTTCTGTCCAATAATCGGTTGTAAAGGTTTTGGGAAGAGCACCCTCCTTGGCATTATATCCGGGAATAGCCAACTGACCACTACCCCAAATCTGACGCTTGCCGATGCCTTGGAAGAAGATTGAAAAATCAATCCCCTTATAATCCGCTCCCAAACGGAAGCTATACTCATAGCGAGGAGTAGAATTGCCAATCACAGTCTGGTCACCGGGATTACCATTCGTACCTGTTCCCGGTGTGATATAACCGTCTCCGTCCAAATCCACGAATTTAACGTCACCCGGTGCAAAAATCAATTTGTTATTGTCTTCATAATGTACCTGATACACCGGATATTGGGAAGATTGTTTATTGGTAGTATGCGCTGTTCCGTTATAAATGACAGTAATTTTTTCTATTTGTCCGTCTGCTCCGTAAACAAAGTCCTCTTTTTGAAACAATCTATCTGTCACAAAACCATAAATATCGCCATATCGTCTTCCGGTAGAATAGGTTGTCCCTAATTTGCGGTCTTCCCATGGAGTCAGATAATCCGCGCCTTTGGTTATATAGGTAGTTGCATCGGAAATAGAAGCCATAACATTAATTCCCAATCCATTGGAAAAACGATGGGTAAAATCAGCCGACAACTCCCAACCTTTGGTTCTCAAACTACCGTAATTACCTTTAGGAGCTGTAGCACCAAGTGTCACCGGCAAGCTTTCTCCTTCAATAATCATGTTTTTCGTATCCCGACGATACCAATCGAAAGTTACTCCGAATTTATTCTTAAAGAAACGCAGGTCTACTCCAAAATCCAAAGTCTCAATCTCTTGCCAACTGATATCACTGTCCACTAACGAAGGAGTACCGTACAAAGGCATCTTATTACCGCTTCCGTCCAGCCATGACGATTGGCCGTCAGCCAATATGGCTTTGTACAAGGTATTGGATACCGTCTGGTCACCAATACTACCCCATGAAGCCCTAAACTTACCAAAGCTCAAAATATTTTCAACCGGTTTCATGAAACTTTCATTGGTAAACACCCAACCGGCAGAAAAAGAAGGGAACCAACGCCACTGCAAATTCTTCGGAAATTTAGATGAACCATCCCTACGTATATTAGCTTCTAAGAAATATCTGTCTTCGAAAGAATAATTCAGACGTCCGAAGAAACCTAATTGAGCTTCCCAATTGCGGTCTCCTTCAATGAACTGGTCACCGGATGCCAATGGAAATTGCGGGTTTGTCAAATCAATAAGATTTGTTTTCCACCCTTTATGCGAACTCCATTTACTGGTAACCCTGTTCATACCCACCATAAACTTAAAGGCATGCTCTTTTTCAGCTCCCAATTGCAGGTTATAGGTGGTATAAATATTAAACGTATTATTATCTACCGATTTATTCTGATAGCCGACCTGACTAGCTCCCGGACCCGAACTGTTATAATATTTTTCTACAGGGAAACGGTATGCCGGCATGCCTCCCGTGTCTACTCTTTCGCCTTGTTCATTGACAAAGACCTGACTGCCGTTCTCTATCCACGCCGTAGGCGCATACCATGTAGCACCGGCCTCGTATTGGGTTACAGACGAATTTGTTTCCGAAGTTTGTCTGTCGTAAGTATAATCAAATTTAACATCCCAATTCTTCGTAATATTCAATGTAAAACCCAGGTTAACGTTATAATATTTATTTTGCAGATTATCTGTATTTGATGCAGCCATTTCATACGACGGCTCTTTCAAAGGATTGCCATGTTCTGTCACTCCCATCGGAAACAATGGGCTCCAACGATACATATACAACCAAGGGTCAGCAGAAGTATTACCAATACCCGGATAACGTTTATTACGGTCGGAATAGATAGAACTGGCTCTCACTGTAAGATATTTATTCAATTCCGATGTTACACTGACCGATGCATTATATCGTTTGAAATCGTCCTTCTTGGCAGTCTTAGACATACCACTCTGATCCAAATACCCCAATCCTATATTATAGCTGGTCTTGCCGCTTTTACCATTTACCGATAAATTATGGCTCATGGTCGGAGCCCAGTTCCTGACCATAGCTTTAGCCGCATCATAAAGTCTATATCCATATTTATCTTTTCCGTCATAATACCAGTCACGGCCATATACTACCGGATCATTCCATTTTACCTTTCCTCCATACTGTTTCTGCCATTCTATGGCTTTCTCCAGGCTTTCGGGACTAATACGCCAAAAGCCACCCGCCGGCATCGGTTCTCCTCTGTTTATTTGAGCATCCAATGTGTACTGCAAGGCTTCAATTCCACCAATTTCAATGCTTTTGGCAGGATCTTGCCAAGAAAAGTTATTGGAATAGCTAACTTCAAATTTATCTGTTTGCGCTCCCGATTTAGTTGTTATCAAAATAACGCCAAACGCAGCTTTTGAACCATAAATAGAAGATGAAGCTGCATCTTTCAATACGGAAATAGACTGGACATCGTTGGGATTAACCATCTGAATACTTGGAATTTCCACGTTATCCAACAAAATAAGCGGAGTATTATTTCCCGAAATGGATCCAATTTGACCGCGAATTTTAATCAAAGGGTCCGAACCGATTTCTCCCGTTGGAATTGTAATATTAACACCCGGCACTGAGCCTTGAAGTCCACGACCGATATCCGCAATAGGACGACTGTCCAATGTTTTATTTACGTCGACTGTTGCAACTGCACCTGTTAAATTAGCTTTCTTTTGAGTTCCATAACCCACCACAACAACTTCCGAAAGTAACTCGCTATCCTCTTTTAAAACAACCTTTACCGTCTTGGTTGCTTTTACCTCTTGAGTTTGATAACCAACGAAAGAGATTTGTAAGGTTGAACCCGGCTTTACATTCAATGTAAACTTTCCGTTAATATCAGTTATTCCACCATTTGTCGTACCTTTCTCTACCACACTAGCTCCGATAACCGGTTCTCCGTTTACATCTACAACCAAACCATTGACTATTTGAGTTTGCAACTGTTCTGTCACTCTCAAAGAACCGTCAATGGTAGTCTGAGTAGCTATCACATTTCCACTGCTTAATAGCAAGGTGCTGATTGCTACTACCGTGAGGATCTTTTTATTAGACAATCCTCTTTTTCTGCAATCTTCATTCATAAGTGATTGATGATTTTGTTAATTAAACCAGTTTTTCAAAATTAGGGTAAGGGAATCATATAGTTCGGATTAGTCAGACTATTTCCGAAGGCTTCTTTAATTTCTCATAGGCGTTTTCTTTATTTAAAGGTTCACATTTTTATATTATCTCTCTTTTTTCTATTTATTTACCAAGTCCAGACGGAACTTGGAATTCAGTCAGATAGTATCTTATTGTTAGTCTGTTATCGTCTTGTTTTGACTAAAACGCGGTTGCGTTGGAAAAGTGGGAATACTTTGTTGGATGATTGAGGATATGAGCAAAAGGGAGATGTATGGCCAGTAAAATGATTTTTTCTTGAAATAGCCTTGGAAAGATTAAAAAAAGCTATATATTTGTATTCAATTCTAAAACCAACTACCTATGAAACTAATTGCAGAAAGTGGCTCTACGAGAACAGAATGGGCGCTGGTTGAAGATAATCGTCTGATACAGCGAGCCTTCACAGAGGGCTTAAATCCTTTCTTTCAAACGAGAAGAGAGATTAGCCGAAGTGTGCGGTTAGGATTACCCGAGCATTTTTTCAAAAGGAAATTGGAACAAGTCTATTATTATGGTGCCGGATGTACTTCTTATGAAAAGAAAAATGTATTGGGAGCTTCATTGGTAGCACAATTCAAAACTCCAATTCAGGTAGAGAGTGATTTGCTGGCAGCTGCACGTGGCTTGTTCAAATGCGAGGCCGGCATTGCTTGTATTTTGGGAACCGGCTCAAACTCATGTTTTTATGATGGGAAAATCGTTGTAAAGAATGTCCGGGCAGGAGGTTACATCCTGGGGGATGAGGGTAGTGGTGCTGTATTGGGCAAAATGTTTTTGTCTGATGTACTGAAAGGTTTGGCTCCTAAAGATGTAACGGCGGATTTCTTTGAGAAGTTCCGTATAAGTCCGAATGAGGTTATGGAATCTGTGTATAACCGCCCGTTCCCCAATCGCTTTTTGTCTACTATATCTTATTTTTTGGCTGATTATACCAATGATGACTATGTATTTGAGCTGATTACCGGTAATCTGAGAAATTTCTTTACTCGTAATGTCTGCCAATATGACTACAAAAATTATCCTATTCGTTTTGTGGGTTCATTGGCTTACAGCTACGCGACCATTTTGCGGGAAGTTGCCCGTGAATTTGGCATCGAACTGGAAATCATTGAAGAAACACCAATGAATGGCCTGATTGAATTCCATTCTTTAAATATAGAAGAACCTTAAATTCTTTATATAATAAGGTGTATAACCTCCTTTTTGCAAATGTATAAATATAAAGTTAAATAAATGCAAAGAAATGTTCTTGATATTAAATAATAATGTATCTTTGTTAGGACGAAATGAATGAATCATTTCTCACCTTTGTTAATAACGAGTTTTTTATCTCTTAAAACAACCAATAGAGTTAAGTAATTAACAAGATTTTAACCTTGTATAATATATAACTAAGTTCCGTCTGAACTTAGCAAACAAATAGGAAAACAAGAGATAATATAAAGTTATGAACCTTTAAAAAGAGAAAATGCCTATGGAAAAAGAAACAATCCTGCAAGTTGAATAGTCTCACTATTCGGTCCTTATTACCCTTACCCTAAATTTAAGAAGTATTTAATTAACAACAAATCATCAATCATTTATGAATGAAGATCACAAAAAACGAGGACTAACACATAGCAAACTCCTCACAGCAGTGGCAATCAGCTCACTGTTATTAAGTAGCGGCAACGTGATGGCTGCACAAGCCAATCCTGATAAATCGCTTGGTGTAACAGAACAATTACAAGCTATCACCATCAGCGGTTTAGTTGTCGATGCAGCCGGCGAACCGATTATCGGTGCCAGCGTAGTAGAAAAAGGGACTACCAACGGCGGAATTACCGACTTAGACGGTAAGTTTACATTGACCATAACACCGGGAGCAACACTAAAAATATCATTTGTGGGCTATCAGACACAAGAAGTGAAGGCAGCCAAAACGATGAGAATAACTCTGAAAGAAGATACCGAGATGCTGGATGAAGTAGTAGTAGTAGGCTACGGTGTACAAAAGAAGGCTAACTTGACAGGAGCAGTTTCTACAGTGGACTTAAACAAGACAATGGCAGGTCGTCCACAACAAGATGTAGCCAAAGCATTGCAAGGGGCTGTTCCGGGACTAAGCATTCTCACCACAAGTGGTGCCATCGACGAGACAGCCTCCATGCGTATACGTGGTTTGGGGACATTGAGTAATGGAGAAGTCAGCAATCCACTCATTGTAGTGGACGGCGTTCCGATGGATGACATTTCTTTCCTCGATACGCAAGACATCGAAAATATTTCCGTACTGAAGGACGCTTCCGCTTCCTCCATTTATGGAACGCGCGCCGCTTTCGGTGTGATTCTAATCAATACCAAGAGCGCAAAGCCTAGCGAAAAGGTTACCATCAATTACAGCAACAATTTTGCATGGGATCAAGCTACTTACCTGCCGGACTATCCCGATGTACCCACACAATTAAAGATGGGTATCGAAGCCAGTATGAACGGTGGTGCCGGTATGCCTGAATTGTTCGGTATGTATTTCGACAAATTGTTACCTTACGCCGAAAAGTGGCAGCAACAGAACGGCGGCAAGACCGGCTACCGTCCTATGAACCTCTACCAAAGCGATAGTAACGTGGGTGACTATATCGTATTGGACGGCACTCCTTTTTATTATGCTGACTGGGATGTACAGGACATCTACTTCAACAAAGCTGCTCCTTCCATGAGCCACAATGTTTCTATACAAGGAACATCTGGTAAGACCAATTACTACCTATCTTTCGGCTACAACGAAAAGCAAGGACAGATGAAGATTCACCCGGACGAACTAAAAAAGTACAATGCCTCAGTCAATGTCACCACTAATGTTTACGACTGGCTACAGGTGGGTGCACGCATCAACTATAGTCGTAAGAACTATAAACGCCCGGACACATGGGCCAACACCTACCAATATTTGTGGCGTTGGGGTTCTTATTTCATTCCTTCGGGCACAATCGACGGCTATGACACACGCGTCATGGCCATGCAGAAGCAAGCTGCCGATCGTGAAGTGACAACAGACCTGACCCGTATGAACACCTTCTTGAAAGCTGAAATCGTTAAAGGACTGACCCTTAATGCAGACTTTACATATGCCATTCAGAATATGAACAGCGGTTCGCAGGACAACTCCGTTTACGGCATCAATTGGAGCGGGAAACCGGTACCCTCTTACATCGTCACTAAAGGCAATAGCGGTATCTGGAGAGACTTTTCCAAACAGAACACATGGACGGCCAACGCATACGTAAACTATACCAAAACATTTGCCAAAAAACACAATCTGAATGTAATGGCAGGTGTCAACGCAGAAGAAGAGGAATACAAATATCTGTATGGTACCCGCAATGTGATGTACGATCAAGAGGGATACCCCGAACTGAATATGGCTGGCAAGGATGGACAAGATTTGAGTTGGAATCATACATCCCGCGCTTCTGCCGGTTATTTCGGCCGTATCAATTATGACTACAAAGGCATTTATTTATTGGAACTGAACGGACGTTACGACGGTTCTTCCCGTTTCCCCCATACCGACCAGTGGGCCTTCTTCCCTTCTGCATCCATCGGCTACCGCTTCTCCGAAGAAGCCTACTTCGCCCCACTGAAACATATTGTCAGCAATGGTAAGTTGCGTGCTTCTTTTGGCGAAATCGGCAACGAGGCTGTGGGCGACTACATGTTCGAACAATTAATAAGCCAACGGTTGAACAATAAAAGTACCGGCTATATCTATTGGATTGAAAACAATAATGCCAACGCTAATCTCCTGACCATGTATAACATGCCGGATTTGGTATCAAGTACTTTGACCTGGGAGCGTATCCGCACCCTCAATATAGGTCTTGACCTGGGTCTCTTGAATGACGAACTGACTATAGGTTTCGACTGGTTCCAACGTGAGAATCGTGACATGCTGGCACCAGCACAAGTATTGCCGAACACTCTGGGTGCTTCTGCTCCTTATGAAAATGCCGGTACCTTACGTACACGTGGATGGGAGTTGAACTTGAACTGGCGCCATACCTTCGGCGACTTCGACGTATATGCCAACTTCAACATCGGTGACTCCAAGACTAAAGTAACAAAGTGGGACAATGATTCCAAACTGCTCAGCACCTATTACACCGGTAAAACCTACGGTGACATTTTCGGTTTTGAAACCGACCGTTACTTCGAGGAAAAAGACTTCACCAGCCAAAATGCAGACGGCTCATGGAATTATGCAAACGGCATTGCAAGCCAGGCAGGACTGGAATCCGGTAATTTCCATTACGGCCCGGGAGACGTCAAGTTCAAGGATTTAGACGGCAATGGCAAGATTGACGGTGGAAAAGGCACAGCAGACGACCACGGCGATTTGAAAGTCATCGGAAACTCTATGCCACGCTACGAATACAGCTTCCATTTAGGCGGAGCGTGGAAAGGTATCGACCTTGACCTCTACTTCCAAGGTGTAGGCAAACGTGAGGACTGGACGACTTCTTCCCTAAACCTTCCCGCCATGGTACATGCCGACGTAGCCATCTATTCCCACCAAACAAGCTATAACAAAGTGCTTTGGAATTCAGACTATACCGCCATTACCGGTTATGAGGTAAATCAAGGCAACCGTTATCCACGTCTTTATCGTGGTACAAATAATAGTGGAGGTACCGTATCCGGTATAGCTAACGGCTGCAACAACTACTATCCCCAATCCCGCTATTTGACAGACATGTCCTATCTTCGTCTGAAGAACGTAACTGTGGGATATACCCTTCCGAAAGAGTGGACACGCAAAGCCTACATTGAGAAAGCACGTATCTACTTCAGTGGCAGCAACCTCTTTCTGCTCCACAAAGGGAATGACCTTCCAGTCGACCCCGAAATCAGTACAGGCAATGGACTTACAGCCGGTGGATGGGGACGTATAGCTCCTATTACACGCACATTCTCATTTGGAGTCCAGGTAACATTATAACAACCTCAAAAACTTAAGAACAATGAAGAAATTATTTATATATGGGGTCACAGCGCTGGCGATGTTAACCGGTTGCAACGATTTGCTGGACAAATCCCCCTTGGATACCTTCACGAATACTCCGGCATACTGGAGCAACACCGATAATTTGGATAATCAGTGCAATACTTTTTATAACAACTTTACCGGCTTTGGCAACGGAGCCAGTGGAGGATGGTTCTACTTCAAAACAATAAGCGATGACCAGGTAGATGCAGAAAGCCATAACTGGACTTACACTAACGTGGTCGCATCTTCCACAAACTGGTCAGCCCCTTTCACAGAAATCCGACGCGCCAACTATATCATTGCCGGTGTACAGTCTTCCTCTCTTGATGAAGCAACAAAGGCCCACTATGAAGGTCTTGCACGCATGAACCGTGCGTGGGAATACTATCAGTTGGTCCGTATGTACGGCGATGTTCAATGGATAGACAAAGTTATCGACCCAGCCGACAACGAAGCCCTCTACGGACCACGCACCGACCGGGATGAAGTGATGGACCATGTGCTGGCAGACATCAATTATGCGTGCGAACACATTACCGCAAACAGCAATCGGCAACGTTTCAGCACCGACATGGCATATGCCATGAAAGCAGACATCACCTTATATGAAGGTACATACTGCAAATATCGCACTCAAGCTGAGAATGGCAAAGCCGCTGATGAGAGCCGCGCCAACAAATACTTGCAAGAATGTGTATCAGCCTGCGAATATCTTATGGCCAAAAACTACTCTCTAAGTAACAGTTACAAAGCCAACTATAATTCTGTCAGCCTGGCAAGCAATCCGGAAATGATTTTCTACAAGCCTTATGCACAAAGTTCGTTAAGGCACTCCACCATTGACTACACAATCAATACAAGTGGTACGCACGGCATTTCAAAGGACGCATTCGACAGTTTCCTTTTCCTTGATGGAAAACCGTTGGCAACAACCTCGAAAAACAAGGACGATGCAGCCGTATTGGATGCAGACAAAAATTACTCTATAAGAGAGGTTTTGGCCGTACGCGACAAGCGCCTGTCCGAAATTCTTGACCCGGTACTTTCTTTCAGAGGCCACGCCTACAGCCGTGCCGGTGTAGCAGCCTTCACCACATCGACCGGTTATGGCATCGCCAAGTATGATAACCCCGAAGAATTGAGTGTTAGCGACCGAAACAACATCGGCTACCAATACACCGACTGCCCGCTCTATTGGATTTCAGTTATTTATCTGAACTTTGCAGAAGCCAAAGCCGAAATGGGTTCTCTCACACAAGACGATCTCAACAACTCCATAAACAAGCTTCAGGCTCGTGCCGGCCTGCCGGCTATGACAACTACTCCAGATCCCGATCCTGCCAATAATATGGGAGTAAGCAATCTGATTTGGGAGATACGCCGCTGTCGCCGTTGCGAACTGATTATGGATAACTGGTACCGATATTGGGATTTAATCCGTTGGCACCAGCTCGACAAATTGGATTCAACCAAGTACCCGAACACCATGTTGGGCGCCAACGTAAGCAATGTGCCTGACTGTGAAGAAGCGACCAAGAACGGATATATAGATGCCTCCGATGCACAAATCCGTACTTATGAAGCCAAACATTATTTCTACCCGATTCCAACTACACAGTTGACCCTGAATAAAAACATGAAGCAGAATCCGGGTTGGTAATCAACTAAAAACAGCATATCGCGCTGTACCTCGTTTGGATTTAATTAAAGCGTTCATACATTCCATGTATCTAAATACAAATGTATGGACGCTTTTGTTATTCCCTTTAAAAGGTGTATAGAAACACGAATAGCACCTTCTAAAAGGAACCATAAATCAATATCATATACTTTCCCTTCGTTCATAACATACTAACAAGAAACATATCATGAAAAAGAAGAACATATTTTTCGTACTACTAATCTGCTTCATCAATAGTAGTTGCAACAAAGAAGAACAAACAGACGAGTTACAAGATAAGGATTTCTATTCTGATGTCACAACACGTGCTTCCTACATAAGCGGTACTATTACGGGCGAAATGAACCCCTATGTTAGTGATGGTTACTACACTTATGATTTAAGTATTCCTATACAAAAACAATCTGTAGGTATAAGAATTTCAGCAGTCGGTGGAGAAGCACGATTCAAAACAAACTACCAAGAACGATTCGAGAGTACATGGGTAACCCAAATTCCAGCAGGAAAAAACCATTTTCCAATAAATGTATTATGGACTAAAGCAGGTAGTAATTCTACCCTGATGGTACGTCCTGAAAAAAGTACAATCGAACTTACCGCAGATCTAAGAAACATCAATGTCAAAATGAAACCTATGCCAATCAATGCCCCTTCAACATTTGAATTGGGAGATACGATAACACTTTGGTGCAATTATTCCATAAACAAAGATACGGGCATAAAGTGGACTTACGATAAAAATCTATTCGCTGAAGTCTCTCAAAGTGCATCTGTCACACAAAGCAAATTCCAAATAAATTTGAAATCAAAGCAAGCCTTCAAGAACAGCGATGTCGGAGTAGAAGTCCATGATTTCTACATAAATTCTATCGGAGCAAAAGAGTATTTCATGGCTCGGAAAAGCAATATCAGTTTTCCCAATATGGGTCCTCAAATAGATGGCTACAGAAATATTGAACAATATAAAGAATACATATATTCCATCAATGACAGCAAGGCACATACATTTTATTGGACCGGGAAGAATATTAAGATAGTAAGTGGTCAGAACAGCTCTACGGTAACAATCGTACCGACACAACCCGGTAACGCAAGTGTCAAAGTGAGCTACAAATATAAAAATCAAACCGATAATTTTACCAATGAGCTACCTTTGAGTGTATCTAAGACATCAATGCAACTGATTGGCCCTGACGTAATCTGTGACAACGGGACATTCAGTATCAAGAATTTTCCCACAAAAGCAACAGTGGATTGGATTGTTGGCAACGATTTATATTCGCAATTAAATCAGGCATCACCTGCTATCACCCTGAATAATTTAGGGACACCCGGAGGCAGTTCCATTTATACGACCTTAACCGCAATAGTACACACAAAGGAATACACTGTTCAGTTTTCCAAACCAATTACTTTCAATGTATCAGGAATACAAGAAAATGACCATGACATTATATATGGCTATCTGTCACAAAGCGGAGGTGAATGCGGATTGAATCCTATTCCTGAAGGTGCGCATGATTTTCATTGGAGTGTTGACTGCGATTGGGAGGTAGACATGCAAGGATATTATTTCACTACTTTCAGCAGTCGGAACAGTCATGAAATTGAACGAGTTTGCGTAACGGTTGATTTCATAAATGCATGTGGAACCAGAACATACATATATAACTATTTCGACATCGGCTCAACAAATTCAGGAACTTATTCCACACCTAAAAACAGCCTTTCTCCAAAATAGCCCCAGACAGCTTTCACGAAAAAGCCCCCATCCATTTGCTCGTTACACAAAAGAAGCTTATATTTGCTTACTTAAAAACAGACAGCTATCATGGTACAGCAAGACATACGATGGATACAGCGTTTTGAATATACCCACGAACTGGCCTGGAAAGTGATGAAGGACTATGCAGAATATCAGGGGTATACCGACATCCGCAGCTCCCGTGATGCCATACGCAAAGCCCTTGAAATGGGATTGATTGATGACAAGCAATGGACGGAGACTATAGAAGCCCGAAATCTGACATCGCACAATCATGACAACGATGTAGTCTCTGAAGAGAAAATGCAATCCTTGAATACACCATCCTTATTCGATTGAGCTATGTACGGATTGACCGACAATGAACTGGAAAAGCTATGCAATCTCTTCCGGAAACATGAAGAAATAGAGCAGGCTGTTTTGTACGGCTCACGAGCCAAAGGAAATTTCAAGCCTTTTTCCGACATAGACATCACGCTGATGGGAGACAGACTTACGTATAATACTTTAAGCAGCCTTTCCGATGAAATAGACGACCTGCTTTTGCCTTACAGCGTAGACCTTTCCATCTATGGCAAATTAAAGAATGCCGACCTTTTGGAACATATACACCGTATGGGAATACCCATATTCAGCCGCCCATCAAACTAAACTAAATTTCACACATCCACCCTCACCACCCTCACCTTTCGCACGCATCGCCCTATTCATCGGCATTCAAGAGGTGGGTGAGAGCAAATTTAAAAAGTGAGGGCAAAATTTGCCCTCACCACAAGATTTCTTCGTTCAAAGTTATAAGTCACTCATTCTTACCGTAATATCCTGAAACGGGTACATAAATCGGTTGCAGCATTGTTCCCTCATTCTTCAACTTTCCTTCGGTGCGCAGCCGACGGATATGCCGCATGGCAGTAGTACGCATCATGCCGCAAACGCTTTGAAAGTCATTCCGTGTCATAAAAGGGCGAGTGGCGAAATAGTTGGTCAGCCGACGGTCTATCTCTTTATCCGTCAGTTTAGCCGAATGCTCGTTTGCCTTCAAAGCCTTTGCCTTGATGGTACCAATTTCATTTTTCAGTTTTTGGTCGGCACGAAATTTCACACCCGCCATCTTCACCTTCGTCAACTTACGCTTGGTAGCAGCCACTACCGGTTCGATCGTGGTGAGCGACACGCGAAAGTAGCCGATGCCGTCGAGATGCACCTGCCTTCCTTCGGCAAGTTCCCTGCCCATGACGTGCGACACAGCATCAAGCACAGCCGTCACATCGGTTTCTGTCAATGAGCAACGTGCCTGGATGTCCCGCCGCAATTCATCGGTAGACCTGCTCCCATTTAGGCGGAGACGGGGATGAAGGATTTTATCTTCCGGAGATTTGTCGTACGAGTCCGGATTCTCGTACCAATCAAACAAAATAGCCATAGTTCAAACTGCGTTAAAGGGTTACATTATACGATAAAGCACTGCACGGAACACGTGCGAAGTACGTACGCAGTCTGTTGAAGTACCAAGGTTATATCACAGCCCAGCCCGTGAGCAGAACCGTTCACTGTAGTGAGCTGCTCCGTTCACTAATATGAACAAGAAAGACCACTTTAGTGGACTGTTCATAAACTCTGGTGTAAAAATAGACAAAACTATGGGGATAAGCAAAGAAACAAACACCTTTTATAAAAGAAACATATAGACATTCCACCCCAAAAAAGAAGCCAATCGGAAAATAATCCTTGAAAAGCTTGTATCCACCCCTTTCCCGGCGTATCTTTACAAGAATATTACATACACGATAAAGAATGAAAATCACACTGATCAGAGAGGAACGCGAAAGCGGAAAAGAGGCCGTCAGCACACAAGAAACGGACATGTTGATGGAAAAGCTGAAAACCGAGAACAAGACCGGATACATTACGGAGCTGCGTAGCATCATCCCGCATTTGAAAGGGACCAACGCCCGATATGAGCATATCGACAGACTGCCGCGTCTCTATCCCGCCGTAGAAATGACCCGCACCAAAGCAGGAGAACACCGGATAAAGACTTACAACGGGCTGGTACTACTGGAAGTAAACAACCTGGCCGGGGTGGCCGAAGCCGAACTGGTGAAACAACAAGCCGCCCTGCTGCCGCAAACCTTTGCCGCCTTCTGTGGCTCCAGCGGACGAAGCGCCAAAATATGGGTACGCTTCACCCTGCCCGACGGAGGGCTTCCAAAGAATGAAGACGATATCGCCTTATTCCACGCCCACGCCTACCGCCTGGCAGTGAAGTGCTACCAACCCCTTCTCCCTTTCCCCATCACCCTCCAGGCTCCTTCACTCCTACAAAGCTGCCGGATGACCGTGGACGAACAGCCCTATTATAGCCCCACTGCCGTGGCCTTCTGCCTGGAACAGCCCTGCGCCCTGCCCTCGGAAGACAACTACCGCCAACGGAAACAGCAGGAAAGCAATCCGTTGCTGAGAATGACTCCCGGCTACGAAGTGGCGGACACATGCAACCTGCTCTTCGAGGCCGCCCTCGACCGCGCCTTCCGCGATTTGGACAACTGGCGACGGGGCGACGACCTGCGCCCGCTGCTGTCCCGCCTTGCCGAACATTGCTTCAAAGCCGGCATTCCTGAAGAAGAAGCGGTGCGCCAGACACTGATGCACTACTACCGGGAGGCAGACGAACCCCTTGTACGCCTGACGCTGCATAACCTTTACGGGGAATTGAAAGGCTTCGGCACCCGCAGTAGCCTGAACAAAGACCAGGAAACTGCTTTCCGGCTGGAGGAGTTCATGAAACGCCGCTACGAATTCCGCTACAACACCGTGCTTGGCGACTTGGAATACCGGCAGCGCGACTCCATCCACTTCTACTTCCAACCTGCCGACCAGCGCGTACGCAGCAGCATCGCCATGAAGGCACTGAAAGAGGGAGTACGTGTGTGGGACCGCGACATCACCCGCTTCCTGTCTTCGGACTACGTGCCGCTATACAACCCCATCGAAGAATATCTCTATAACACCGGACGCTGGGACGGCAAAGACCGCATCCGCGCATTGGCCGACCTCGTGCCCTGCCACAATCCCCACTGGAGGGAACTGTTCTACCGGTGGTTTCTTGGCATGGTGGCACATTGGCGGGGAATCGACAAACAGCACGGCAACAATACCTCGCCCCTGCTCGTAGGTTCGCAAGGTTACCGCAAAAGTACTTTCTGCCGTATCCTATTGCCACCGGAGCTGCGTTTCGGCTACACCGACAGTATCGACTTCAAGAGCAAGCAGGAAGCGGAGCGCAGCCTTGGCCGCTTTTTTCTGATTAACATCGACGAATTCGACCAGATAAACGCCAATCAGCAAGGCTTCTTGAAGCACCTCCTGCAAAAACCGGTTGCCAACCTGCGAAAGCCCTACGGTACCACTATTCAGGAAATGCGCCGCTATGCCTCCTTCATCGGGACCAGCAATCTGAAAGACCTGCTGACCGACCCGTCGGGAAGTCGCCGTTTCATCTGCATCGAAGTGACCGGCCCTATCCAGACAAACGTCACTATCAATTATCGCCAACTCTATGCCCAAGCCATGCACGACATCATGAAGGGTGAACGCTACTGGCTGGACGACACTGACGAAGCAATCGTAAAGGAATACAACCGGGAATTCGAGCGGGTAGACCCATTGGAAGAACTTTTCCTTTGCCATTTCCGTGGCGCGGAGGAGAGCGAAGAAGGCGAATGGCTCACAGCCATGCAGATTTTCAACGACCTGCAACAGAAAACGAGGGATAAGTTGGCCATCAACCGGATAGCAGCTTTCGGGCGCACGCTCCGCAAGCTGGACATCCTCAACAAGAAATCGAACCGGGGAACACTTTATCATCTGGTAAGAATAGAAGAATGAACCGGCACTCCCACCGATTGTACCAAAGTGAGGGCAAACTTGGCCCTCACTCTTTTTATAAAAAGTATTTCCGTACGCAGTTGATGCAGTTCAACCATTATTAATAAGGTGAACAGTTGACTATTTGCAAATTATGATTGATAACACTAAAAATACCCAAATAAGTGTTTTTGATATTAAAATAAAACGTATCTTTGTTGCAAACAACGTCCTCCTTAATAATACTATTATGAAGAAACTGCTGCTTTTAGCCTTTGTGCTATGTAGTTCTTTACTGTGCCGGGCACAAGAAGAACGAATTATTTTAGGTGATGAACAGACTTCCGAGTATTTTCCAATCCTAAAAGATAAACGAATTGCCATATTCTCCAATCATACAGGAATGATAGGAGACAAGCATCTGTTGGATATTCTGCTGGAAAACAAGTTCAATGTAGTAGCCATTTTCTCCCCTGAACACGGTTTCAGAGGAGATGCCGACGCAGGCGAACACGTGTCCAGCTCGGTAGACAAGAAGACCGGAGTACCTATCCTCTCGCTGTACGACGGGAAATCCGGAAAACCAAGCGAAGCATCCATGCGCAAGTTCGATATCCTTGTGGTAGACATCCAGGATGTAGGCCTGAGATTCTATACTTATTATGCCTCTATGTGCCGGCTGATGGACGCTTGTGCAGAATACAACCGCAAGGTGCTGATACTGGACCGCCCCAATCCGAACGGACACTACGTGGACGGCCCGATACTGGACATGAAATATAAATCCGGTGTAGGTTGGCTGCCGATTCCCGTGGTGCACGGCATGACGCTGGGCGAACTGGGCCTGATGGTAAACGGCGAACGCTGGTTGCCGGCGTCACGCACTTGCGACCTGACCGTCATTCCCTGCAAGAACTATACGCACCGGACCCTATACAAGCTGCCGATTCCCCCGTCCCCCAATCTGCCGAACATGAAGTCCATCTATCTGTACCCCTCGACCTGCTATTTCGAGGCCACTCCGGTCAGTCTGGGAAGAGGAACCGACCTCCCCTTCCAGGTCTACGGGCATCCCAACATGACGGGCTACAGCTACAGCTTCACCCCGCGCAGTGTTCCCGGAGCCAAGAATCCGCCCCAGCTGGGCAAGCTTTGCCACGGCGTGAACCTGAGCAACATGAGCGACGAGGAAATCTGGAAACGCGGTATTGACTTGAGTTACGTGATAGACGCTTACCGGAATCTGAACATGGACGACCACTTCTTCCGTTCCTTCTTCGAACTGTTGATAGGCACCGACTACGTGCGCAAAATGATAAAGGAAGGGAAAAGCGCCGAAGAAATCAAGGCAAGATGGAAAGACGACGTAGAGAAATTCAAGGTACAGCGCAAGCCCTACCTGCTCTACGAAGAATAAAGGGATGTACGATTTGACGATTTACGATTTACGATTAAAAAATGAACGTGAATTGGAAGAGAACGTCAGAGCGTACATAGGATAATCAAAGTCGTACATATCATCAAAAGAAGTAATTTCAATCGTAAATCGTAAATCATAAAATCGTAAATCATAAAATCGTAAATAACCTCATGACTCCACTATCCGTAATCATCACCATAGCCGCCTACTTCGCGATACTGTTCACGGTATCCTATATTGCAGGAAGGAAGGCAGACAACGCCGGCTTCTTTGTAGGTAACCGCAAGTCATCCTGGTATGTCGTGGCGTTCGCCATGGTCGGTTCCGCCATTTCAGGTGTGACCTATGTATCTGTACCCGGCATGGTTGCCGCCAGCAGCTTCGGCTATCTGCAAATGGTGTTGGGCTTCATTGCCGGACAGCTCATCATAGCCTATCTACTGGTACCGCTGTTCTACAAAATGAACCTGGTATCCATCTACGAATATCTGGAGAACCGTTTCGGCATGTCTTCCTACCGCACGGGTGCCTGGTTCTTCTTCATCTCCAAAATGCTCGGTGCCGCTGTCCGTCTGTTCCTCGTATGCCTGACGCTGCAACTGCTGGTATTCGAACCTTTCGGACTGCCTTTCCTACTGAACGTGGCCATCACGGTGGCACTGGTCTGGTTGTACACTTTCCAGGGTGGCGTAAAGTCTCTTATCTGGACAGACTCTCTGAAGACATTCTGCTTGGTGGTGTCGGTCGTACTCTGCATCTGGTATATCGCTTCCGACCTCAATCTGTCATTTACCGGTATGGTAAGCACCATTGCCGACAGTGACATGTCCCGCATCTTCTTCTTCGACGATGTGAACAGCAAGCAGTACTTCTTCAAGCAGTTCCTCGCCGGTGCCTTCACCATGATTGCCATGACCGGGCTGGATCAGGACATGATGCAGCGCAACCTGAGCTGCAAGAACTTCAAGGACTCACAGAAGAACATGATTACCAGTGTCATTTCGCAGTTCTTCGTCATCCTGCTTTTCCTGATGCTGGGCGTGCTGCTCTACATCTTTGCCGCCAACCAGCAGATTGCGGTGGAGAAGAGTGACGAACTGTTCCCGCTGATTGCCACCGGCAACTATTTCCCTGCCATTGTGGGCATACTGTTCATCATCGGCCTGATTTCTTCTGCCTATTCAGCCGCAGGCTCGGCACTCACCGCGCTGACCACTTCCTTCACCGTAGACATTCTGGGAACGAAAGGCAAGTCGGAAGAGACGGTTGTGAAGATGCGCAAGAAAGTGCACATCGGCATGGCGGTTGTCATGGGAATCACCATTTTCGTATTCAATCTTCTCAACAACACCAGTGTCATCGACGCTGTATATATTCTGGCAAGCTATACCTACGGTCCTATCCTGGGTCTGTTTGCTTTCGGCATTTTCATGAAACAACAAGTGCGTGACAAGTACATCCCGTTAGTTGCCATCGCCTCCCCGGTTCTCTGCTTCATTCTGCAGAAGAATTCCGAAGCCTGGTTCGGAGGTTATCAATTCAGCTACGAATTGCTGATTTTCAATGCACTGTTCACTTTCATCGGTCTCTGTCTATTGATTAGGAAAGATAAAAAGAACAATTAACTTAATACATCATCTATGAATGTAAGACGTCAGTTTTTACTTAGTCTGCTTGCCGCCTCCCTCTTCCCCCACGCGGGAGGCGCGCAAGGACTTCCGACGGATGTCCGTCAGGCAATCGGGAAATTCCTGGATACCACCGCACGAAAAGAAGTTTCCGTAGGACGTATCAGCATCGACTCAGTGGCTGTGGAAGGAAATACACTGCAACTGTTTGCCAACATGAACTGTGCCTATATTCCTTTCCGTGAGGACAATGTGGCCGAAATCTACCAAGGCGTAAGCGCCCTGCTGCCGGTGGAGTTTGCCAAATACAAGCTGCAAATCCGTACCAACAAGCGCAGTATCGAAGAACTGGTTCCCCAAGCCCTGCGCAGTAAAAAAGACAAAAAGACGAAGACATTCAGCCCCGTCGCTTCCAAGCCTCTGGTTACCGAAGTTTCCTCCCCCTACACCCCCACCAACGGCTTGCATAACCGGCATATCGCCCTATGGCAAAGCCACGGCTGGTACTACGAATCAAAACTCGACCGCTGGGAATGGCAGCGTGCGCGTATCTTCCAGACAGTGGAAGACCTCTACACCCAGAGCTACGTATTGCCCTTCCTCGTACCGATGTTGGAAAATGCCGGTGCCAATGTGCTGCTTCCCCGCGAACGCGATTGCCAGACGGCAGAAGTCATCGTAGACAATGACGGTTGCCTGACCGGCCGTTCCGTCTATACAGAAAATTCCGGTGACAAGCTCTGGAGTCAGGGAGAAGGACAAGGCTTCGCCCACCTGCGCCCCCAATACATAGACTTTGAGAATCCTTTCAAGGAAGGCACCTACCGCGCCATAGAAACCATCAAGAAAGGAAACGCAAGCACCGCCGAATGGATTCCCGAAATCCCTTCGACCGGACAATACGCCGTATACGTCTCTTACCAAACCTTGCCAAACAGCGCGGACGATGCCCTTTACACCGTCTATCACAAAGGCGGCACCACGCAGTTCAAGGTAAACCAGCAAATGGGAGGCGGCACCTGGATTTACCTCGGCACCTTCGGCTTCAATGCCGGCCGGAACAATGAATGCAAAGTCGTTCTGAGCAACCTTTCCTCCAAAGTAGGAAGAATCATCACTGCCGACGCCGTGAAGATAGGCGGCGGCATGGGGAACATAGCTCGGGGAGAAGTCAGCGGTTATCCCCGTTTCTGCGAAGCCGCCCGCTACTGGCTGCAATGGGCAGGCATACCGGACAGCGTATATTCAGAAAGCAACGGCAAGAATGACTATACCGACGACTATAAATGCCGTGGTATCTGGGTGAACTACCTTTCCGGAGGCTCTGCCGTGAACCCGACGGAAAAAGGGCTGAACATCCCTGTCAACATGGCCTTTGCCTTCCACTCCGATGCAGGAACTACACTGAACGATTCCATCATCGGGACACTCGGCATCTACTATACCAACGCCTACAATGAGAAATTCGCCAACGGAGCATCCCGCTACTTGAGCCACGACCTGACAGACTTGATTCAGTCCAACATCGTGCGTGACGTGCGTACCCTCTACGAACCCCAATGGACACGCCGGGGCAAATGGAACCAATCCTACTATGAGGCCCGTGTACCCCGCGTACCTACCATGCTACTCGAACTACTTTCCCATCAAAACTTTGCAGACATGCGCTACGGACTGGACCCGCGTTTCCATTTCACCGTAAGCCGCGCCATCTACAAAGGTATGCTTCAGTTCCTCTGCTCACAATACAACATGGATTATGTAGTGCAACCGTTACCGGTAGACCACATGGCCTTGCGCATGACCAGCGAGAACGAAGTGGAACTGACCTGGCAACCCGTAGCGGATGCGTTGGAACCAACTGCCGTAGCAGAGAAATACATTGTTTATACCCGTATCGGCGACGGGGATTTCGACAACGGAGTATTGGTGGACGGCAACAGTTACCGAACCACGCTCCCCGCCGGCATGGTATGCAGCTACAAGGTTACCGCTGTCAATAAGGGCGGCGAGAGTTTCCCTTCCGAAATTCTTTCCGCCGGACGGGCGTTCAATTCCAAAGGTACCGTATTGGTGATAAACGGATTCGACCGCATCAGTGCCCCTGCCGACTTTACGGCCCCCGCCCCCGCCGACACCCTCCTTGCCGGATTTCTGGATGAGCAGGACCACGGGGTCCCCTATATCCATGACATCAGCTACATTGGCAAGATGAAGGAATACCGCCGTTCCATTCCCTGGATGGACGACGATGCCTCCGGTTTTGGCGACAGCTATGGAAATTACGAGACCCAAGTCATCGCAGGAAATACGTTCGATTATCCTGCCATACATGGTGCCGCTATCCTGAAAGCGGGATATTCGTTTGTATCGGTTAGTAATGAAAGTCTCTCCCCCGTAGGAAAGGGAGAGAAGAATATTCCGGTGGATATGAGGGAGTATAGGTATGTGGACTTGATACTTGGGAAGCAATGCCAGACCAAGATGGGACGGGGAGGCGTAAAACCGTTGGAGTTCAAGACTTTCAGCAAACCGATGCAGGAGGCTATTGCGGCTTATTGTAAGCAAGGTGGAAATATCTTTGTTTCGGGCGCTTTTGTAGGAACGGATTTATGGGACAACCGCCTTGCAACCGCCGACGAAGCCGACAAGAAATTTGCGATGGAAGTACTGAAATATAAGTGGCGTGTGGGACAAGCGGCTACAATGGGTAAGGTGAAAAGCGTAGCTTCTCCGTTCCCCGCCCTTTCAGGAAACTATACCTATCACAATGAGCTGAATGCCGATTCGTATGTGGTGGAATCACCGGACGCCATTGAACCGGCAACCAAAGATGCACACACCGTGATGCGGTATTCTGAAAACAACCTGAGTGCCGGTGTGGCCTACCAAGGCGACTACAAGACTTTTGTATTGGGATTCCCTTTTGAATCCATACGTACTGATTCTGAAAGAGAGGCATTCATGAATGCTGTACTGACATTCTTCAATGACAACAAGTAATATCAACCAATCATCATCTATGAACAGAAGACTGTTAATAATCGTCCTGATGGCTTGCCTGCTCCCCCTGGGGATGCAGGCACAGCAAGGGACATTCCGTTTTGCCCAACTGACAGACATTCATCTGACCCCGAACAATCCGAATCCCACAGAGGACCTGCTGCGTTCCGTGGCACAGATTAATGCCACCGACAGTATCGACTTTGTCCTGGTGACGGGCGACCTGACCGAAGAAGGCGACCGTACTACCATGGAAAAAGTGAAATCGTGCCTTGACTTGCTGAAGGTCCCCTACCACGTAGTCCTAGGCAACCATGAAACGAAATGGAGCGACTCCGGCTGTACCGCTTTCGGAGAAATCTTTGGCGGCGAACTCTTCGAGTTCGAGCATAAGGGATTCCTTTTCCTCGGCTTCAACTCCGGTCCGCTGATGCGTATGGCCTACGGGCATGTAGTGCCGCAAGATATCCGTTGGATGACGGAAGAAATGGATAAAAACGGCAAAGACAAACCGGTGATACTTGTCACCCACTACCCGCTAATGGAAGGTGATGTGGACAATTGGTATGAGGTGACGGATGCCGTCCGCCCCTACAACGTGCGCTTGTTTATCGGCGGACACTACCACAGCAACCGGGATTTACGTTACGACGGCATTCCGGGCGTACTGATGCGCAGCAACCTGTGCGACAAAGAAGGGAAACCGGGTTACGGCATCTATGAAGTAACCGGGGATTCCATCCGGGTATACACGCAACGTATCGGCGAGCCCAAGAAGCAGTGGACAGCATTCTCGCTGGCCGGGCAATATTACGACTGCAATGGAAAGGCGGAGAAATATCCCAACTTCTCGGTCAACAAAGAATATCCGAAAGTAAAGGAGCAATGGATGGTGCAGACGGGCGCAGGCATTTACTGCTCTCCCGCCGTAGAAAAAGATAAAGTGTTCGTAGGAGACGATATGGGACGGCTGACAGCCTACACCCTGAAAAACGGCAAAAAGCTATGGAGCTTTGAATCCGGCAAGCGCATTGTCGGTACTCCGGCCGTAAGCGAAGGTATCGTTGTATTCGGGTCTGCTGACCGCCACATCTACGGATTGAACGCCAAAGACGGCAGCCTGCTCTGGACGGTAGAAGCCGCCGAACCGGTGCTCGGAGCCGTGACCATCGCAGACGGCAGAGCATACATCGGTGCCAGTGACGCCACTTTCCGTGCCATAGACATCCATACGGGAAAAGTAATCTGGGCCTACACCAGCGTGAAGGGCTACATCGAGACCAAGCCGTTGGTGACGGAAGACAAAGTTATCTTCGGCGCATGGGACAATACACTGTATGCCCTGAGCAAGACTGACGGACGTGAGTTGTGGAAATGGACGGGCGGACTGACCCGCATGCACTTCTCTCCTGCCGCCGTATGGCCGGTAGCTGCCGACGGTAAAGTATTCATTACCGACCCGCAACGCGCCATGACCGCCATAGACATCCATACGGGCAATACCGTGTGGCGCACCTTCCAGTCCATGGTGCGCGAGACCATCGGACTTTCCGAAGACGGTGAACGTATCTATAGCAAAACGATGAACGACAGCATTGTTTGCTATGCAGCTCAAGGAGATACTCCGCGGGAGTTGTGGGCAACCAATATAGGTTTCGGTTATGAGCATGCCCCCTCCATGCAAGTGGAAAAAGAGGGGGTAATGTTTGGCAGTACCAAAGAAGGACTTATCTTCGCACTGGAAGGAAAAACAGGCAAAGTACTGTGGAAACATAAAATAGGAAATTCACTTATCAGTACCGTAGTTCCGTTGAACGGCCACGAAGTGCTGTTCACGGCAACCAGTGGAGAAGTGGGACTTCTGAGAATTAAAAATTGAGAATTAAAAATTAAAAGATATATCATGAATAAAATCAGTTGCTTTCTTCCCTACGCAGGAAAAGAACAAGTAGAAAAAACAGTGAATAGCCTACAGGCGACAGGACTTATAGAAGAAATCCGGTTAATCACGACCGATGCCACTCTGGAATCGCTCCCGGGCTGCGAAATATTGTTTGTTGACATGCCCTACAGCAGTGCAACTCTCAAAGCTATTGCTAATGCAGCCAAGGGAGAATACACATTGCTTTATACCAAAGAGACTACGCTCGAAATGGGTATGTTTGCACTGGAACGTATGATACACATCCTTGAAGATTCAAGCGCCGGTATGGTATATGCCGACCACTACCAAATAGCAGACGGCAAGCAGAGCAACGCTCCGGTAATCGACTACCAATTCGGTTCCTTGAGGGATGACTTCAACTTTGGCTCCCTGCTCCTTTTCAACACCGAAAAACTAAAGGAAGCCGCCGGACACATGAAGTCTGACTACAACTTCGCCGGACTTTACGACCTGCGCTTGAAATTGAGCCAACATTCAGACTTGGTACATATCAACGAATACTTATACAGCGAGGTGGAAAACGATACCCGCAAGAGCGGCGAAAAGATTTTCGACTATGTAGACCCCAAAAACCGTGACCGCCAGATTGAGATGGAGCAGGCATGTACCGAACATCTGAAAGAAATCGGGGGGTATCTGGCACCGGAGTTCAAGAAGATTGAGTTCTCTGCCGGTAACTTTGAGTATGAAGCTTCGGTCATCATTCCGGTGCGCAACCGTATCCGTACCATCCGCGATGCCATCAAGTCGGTACTGATGCAGAAGACAGACTTCAAATATAATCTTATCATCATCGACAACCACTCCACAGACGGCACAACGGAGGCCATCGACGAATTCAAGGACGACGAACGCCTCATCCATATCGTCCCCGAACGCAACGACCTCGGTATCGGCGGTTGCTGGAATGTAGGTGTACACCACCCCAAGTGTGGCAAGTTTGCCGTGCAGCTGGACAGCGACGACGTATACAAAGACGAAAACACACTCGCCATCATGGTACGTGCCTTCTACGAACAGAACTGCGCCATGGTGGTAGGCACCTATATGATGACGGACTTCAACATGAACATGATTGCTCCGGGCATCATCGACCACAAGGAATGGACTCCGGCAAACGGACGCAACAACGCCCTCCGCATCAACGGTCTGGGTGCCCCGCGCGCCTTCTATACCCCGGTGCTGCGCGAAGTGAAAGTACCCAATACCAGCTATGGCGAAGACTATGCACTGGGACTGAACTTCTCCCGCCAATACCAGATAGGACGTGTGTACGACGTGGTCTACCTCTGCCGCCGTTGGGACGACAACTCCGATGCCTCACTGGACATCGTGAAAATGAACGGACACAACCTCTACAAAGACCGCATCCGTACCTGGGAACTTCAGGCACGCATAGCGATGAACAAAAACAAGTGATATGAATCAAACGATACACCATCTTCTGACTGGACAATTGGCATCCTGGGAGACGGCACGCAACAACTATGCCGCCCTCTCCGGTGTGCGGGTGAAAGAGCTGAATGTAAACGGCATACCCTATAAGGTACAGTTCAACCCGGCACGCATCGTTTCCTCCGGTGCCAAAGTGGATGCCAAGTCCATCCTGGAACGGAAATGCTTTCTGTGCCCGGCCAATTTGCCGCCGGTACAGAAAGGTATCCCGTTCGGAGGACACTACAATATTCTGGTGAATCCGTTCCCCATTTTCCCTCGCCACCTGACGATACCGGAACTGGCGCATACTCCCCAACGCATCGCTTCCCGCTTCACCGATGTGCTGGAGCTGGCCGAGGCGCTGACGGAATATACCATTTTCTACAACGGTCCCCGATGTGGCGCCTCCGCCCCCGACCATGCTCATTTCCAGGCAGGAAACAAAGGGCTCATGCCTATTGAAAAGGACTGGCGCGGACAGACTGCCGGGAAAATAGCCGATTATAGGAAAGCAGCACTGTGGTATCTTGACGACGCTCCCCGTGCCACACTTGTGATTGAATCCATCTCCAAAGAGGACGCGGCAGACTTGTTCGACATCATTTACCGCTCTCTGGACGTGAAACCCGAGGAAGACGAACCGATGATGAACGTACTGGTCCTATACGAGGCCGACCGTTGGGTGGTCTTTGTCTTCCCACGCGAGAAGCACCGCCCCGCCTGCTACACCGCCGAGGGAGAAGCCAACCTATTGAGCAGTCCGGCGTCCGTTGACTTGGGAGGTGTCTTTATCACCCCCGTAGAAAAGGATTTCCTAAAAATCACTGCGGAAGATGTGGCACAGATATTAAGTGAAGTATGCCTCTCTGCCACAGATTTCCACAAGGTACGGCAGCGTATCAGGGAAAAAATATGACTTCTGAAATCCTAAAACTCTAATTTTAAAGAAATACCATTATGAAAGAGCCCAAAGTACAAGTAGGCATTCTGTTTGAACCGCAGATAGAATTCGTTTTGCTGAACCCGTATCGCATAGACGGAACGGAAGTCAGCGGCAAGCAGGTAGTGACCTACGACGAAGGCAAGATTCTCTGGAATGGACGCCGGTATGACGAACTGCTGTTTGAACCGCAACACGAGCAGACCGATGCCTTCGAACTATTGGACGTTACCATCGGCATCAATTTCCATTGGGAGCGCAAAGAAGACCAGCGTTTTCTGGGTGCCCTCAAAATCATCGTTGAGAATGGAAAGCTCACCGGCATCAACGTCATCCATGTAGAAGATTATCTGACCAGCGTCATCTCCTCCGAGATGAGTGCCACCGCTTCTCTGGAGCTGCTCAAGGCACACGCTGTCATCTCCCGAAGCTGGCTACTGGCACAAATACAAAAGAATAAGGAAATCACCGAAGCCCAAGCTAACTACTCGGCCTTTACGCAGACCGACGAAGAGCTGATTCGCTGGTACGACCGAGAAGACCACACACGTTTCGATGTATGCGCCGACGACCATTGTCAACGCTACCAGGGCATTACACGTGCCTCTACCGATATTGTGAAACAAGCCATCTCCGCTACCCGCGGCCAGGTACTGACATCTGATGGTAAGATTTGCGACGCCCGTTTCTCCAAATGCTGCGGCGGTGCTTTCGAGGAGTTCCAATACTGCTGGGAAGACATCAAATACCCCTATCTTGCCCAACAACGAGACAGCAAAACGCACGCCACACTGCCCGATTTGACGCAGGAAGTCGAAGCGGACCGCTGGATTCGTACCTCCCCCGAAGCATTCTGCAACACCACCGACAAGAAAATCCTCTCGCAGGTACTCAATAACTATGACCAGGAGACTACGGACTTCTATCGCTGGAAAGTGGAATATACCCAGGAAGAGCTTTCAGCCCTCATCCTGAAACGTTCAGGCATTGACTACGGACAAATCATCGACCTTATCCCCATAGCCCGCGGAACCAGCGGACGCCTCTGGAAACTGAAGATTGTGGGAACCAAACGCACACTCACCATCGGCAAGGAACTGGAAATCCGCCGCACGCTCTCCACTTCACACCTCTACAGCTCTGCCTTCGTGGTAGACAAAGAGGAGTTGTCCGCCGAAGGCATTCCCGGACGCTTCATCCTCACCGGCGCCGGTTGGGGGCATGGTGTGGGACTTTGCCAAATAGGTGCAGCCGTGATGGGCGAGCAAGGGTATAAGTATGATGCAATACTGCTGCACTACTATATAGGTGCCAGCATTGACAAGCTGTATGAATAATCGAATAGAACACAATAAATCAATATCATGAACCATACAAAAAACATATCGCCATGGGCATGGGTACCCACCTTGTACTTTGCACAAGGCATTCCATATTTTATCGTAAACAACATCTCCGTGATGATGTTTACTAAAATGGGCGTACCGAACGGAGAAATGGCCTTGTTCACAAGCCTGCTCTATCTGCCATGGACTATCAAACCCTTCTGGAGCCCGTTTGTCGACATCATCAAGACCAAAAGATGGTGGACCCTTTCCATGCAGATTCTGATGTCTGTGGCATTCATCCTGCTGACGCTGTCCATTCCACGGCCGGACGAGGCGACTATGGCGGCCGGAACAACCCCCATCAGCATGTTCAGCATCACGCTGATGCTGTTCATCATCACGGCTTTTGCCTCTGCCACACACGACATTGCCGCCGACGGATTTTACATGCTGGCGCTCGATTCTCACGAGCAAGCACTGTTTGTAGGTATCCGCAGCACCTTTTACAGAGTCGCGACCATAGCCGGACAAGGTCTGCTGGTGATTCTCGCCGGATTGCTCGAATCGAATACAGGCCTCACTCCGTTGAACCTCGAAATAAAGGCCGGTCCGGAATATGCCAACGAAATAGTTCTTCCCTCCACCGACTACATCATCGACGCAAACAATGAAGAAATGCACTTCGTCGCATCACCCTCCACCCTCGAAATAGGAACAACGGCCGATCCCCATGCAGTAGACTCTATCAACGCATGGGTAAAATGCCAAAACATTGCGAACGGATTTGTCCTCGCAGAGGCGAAAAACCCATCGCAAACGAAAGATGAAAACAGTAGCGGAATAGGCGAAAAAATAAACACTTTTATCAAAGAGACATTCGGTGAAAAAAGAGAAAGAACCGAACACAAACTCACCGGGAATATAGGCGTTATAAAAGTTTGCCTCTCCCAAAAGCCCGGAAAAGGAGAAAAGGTCATTCTAAATACAGTGCACAAAAGCGGAGACCAAAGTATCTATCTCACGCAAGGCGACCGTTTGGAATTCACCGAAGAGAATTGGGATAAGCCGGCTTATATTGCGGTACAAATAGACCCGAAATTAAAAGAAGCATCGAATGCTTCATTCGAATCCACATCGGGAAATATCTCTCTGGCATGGTCAATCACATTCTTTGTCCTCGCCGGATTCTTTATCGCTATATGCTTGTATCACAAGTACATTTTACCTAAACCGAAATCAGACAAAGCCGTATGTGAAGCAACCGCCTCGAACATCTTCAAAGAGTTCTTTGCCACGTTCGTCACATTCTTCCAGAAAAAACAAGTATGGGTGGCTGTCTTGTTCATGCTACTATACCGATTGCCCGAAGCTCAGTTGGTAAAACTTATCAATCCCTTCTTGCTCGACCCCAAAGAATTAGGGGGATTAGGACTGACAACGGGACAAGTCGGTTTAGTATATGGTACTATCGGGATTTTAGGCTTGACGATCGGTGGAATCATCGGTGGAATCGTAGCGGCAAAAGGAGGGCTCAAAAAATGGCTTTGGCCTATGGCTTGGAGTATTTCCCTCACCTGCGCTACATTCGTTTACCTCAGCTATTACCAACCCGATAGCCTGTTCGTCATCAACCTCTGCGTTTTTATCGAACAATTCGGTTATGGATTTGGATTCACAGCTTATATGCTGTATTTGATTTACTTCTCCGACGGGGAACATAAAACGGCCCACTATGCCATTTGCACGGCATTCATGGCCTTAGGTATGATGTTACCCGGCATGGCTGCCGGCTGGCTGCAA
>OLSF01000628.1_pt1 | contig 35597 bp, 28 predicted proteins | sample 1672301 | NCBI WGS metagenome assembly OLSF01 (sample SAMEA3136669, study PRJEB25190) | human gut metagenome | biome: human gut; feature: human-associated habitat; material: faeces | place: Austria | collected 2013
TGTCGAGGTGTTTCGACTTGAGGTACGACGTGGGGTAGAGCATCTCCTGCATGCCCGGGCCGCCCTTGGGGCCTTCGTAGCGGATGACGACCACTTCGCCCGGCTGCACCTCGTCGGCGAGAATGCCGTTCATGGCCTGCTCCTGCGATTCGTAAACGCGCGCCGGGCCGCGGAAGACGAACAGTTTTTCGTCCACGCCGGCGGTTTTGACGACGCAGCCCTGCCGGGCGATGTTGCCCGTCAGCACGGCCAGTCCGCCGTCGCGGAAATAGGCGTGCTCCACGTCGCGGATGCAGCCCGCCGTGCGATCGGTGTCGGGTTCTTCGTAGTAGGAGTGCTGTGCGCCCAGCTCGCGGCTGTAATGGCCTGCCGGGGCGCTGAGCGCGCGGCGTCGCGCGGCGTCGGCGGCTGCCGGGTTGAGAATGTCGCAGGCCGGGATCGCTTCGCCCAGCGTGCGCCCGTCGACGCGCAGGACCGAGGTGTCGAGCAGTCCGGCACGGTCAAGCTCGCCCAGAATGGCGAAGATGCCTCCGGCGCGGTTGACGTCCTGGATGTGGTAGTGTGAGTTGGGGGCGACCTTGCAGAGCACCGGGACCCGGCGCGAAAGGCGGTCGATGTCCTGCATCGTGAAATCGACGCCGGCCTCGTGGGCCACGGCCAGCAGGTGCAGGACCGTGTTGGTCGAGCCGCCCATGGCGATGTCTAACGACATGGCGTTTTCGAAGGCGGCCTTCGTGGCGATCGAACGCGGAAGCACCCGCTCGTCGCCCTCGAAGTAGTAACGTTCGGCATTGCGGACGATGAGCGCCGCAGCGTCCTCGAACAGCCGGCGGCGATTGACGTGGGTGGCGACGATCGTGCCGTTGCCCGGCAGCGAGAGACCCAGCGCCTCGGTCAGACAGTTCATCGAGTTGGCCGTGAACATGCCCGAGCACGATCCGCAGCCGGGGCAGGCGCAGCGCTCGATCTCGGCGATCTGCGCGTCGCTGCACGTCTCGTCGGCCCCCATCACCATGGCGTCGATCAGGTCGACGCTGCGGCCCTGAAATTTTCCGGCCTCCATCGGCCCGCCCGAGACGAAGACCGTCGGGATGTTGAGCCGCATGGCGGCCATCAGCATGCCGGGGGTGATCTTGTCGCAGTTCGAGATGCAGACCAGCGCGTCGATCTTGTGGGCGGAGGCCATGTACTCGACGCTGTCGGCGATGATCTCGCGCGAAGGCAGCGAGTAGAGCATGCCGTCGTGGCCCATGGCGATGCCGTCGTCGACGGCGATGGTGTTGAACTCCGCGGCGAAGCACCCGAGGGCTTCGATGCGCTGTTTGACATATTGTCCGATTTCGTGCAGGTGTACGTGCCCCGGCACGAGTTGGGTGAACGAATTGGCGATGCCGATGACCGGCCGGCCGAACTGTTCTTCGCGCATGCCGTTGGCGCGCCAGAGGCTTCTGGCTCCCGCCATCCGGCGGCCCGTCGTGGTGACGGCGCTTTTGAGTGTGTGTTTCATCTTTCCGTTTTCGTTTCAGTCTCCTGCCGGGTCCGGTCCTGCAACAAAAAAACCTTTCCCCGGTGGGAGAAAGGCTTTATTTTCAATCAACTATGCACGCCACCTTTCTCCCGTTATCTCCGAAGGACGACGAGCAGCAGGGTAATGACGTGAATATTCGAATGATTCAGGGCGTTCATAGCCGGTTTTCCGTGTTTGTTCGTTTTCTGCGACAGTGCATCCGCGTGCAGGCCGGGTCTCCCCGTTATGCCGGATGCTTTCTGTCTGACTATGGCAAAGATATGAATATTGAATCAGTTGAACAAATAATTTCCTAAAAAAATTTAATATTGTAACAGTCCGGAAGCATATTCTTTCCTGAAGTTCGCAACTGTGCGTGACGGCTCGTGTTTGCTTACAATTTGAAACCGGCATTTTGGCCTCCGGATGCGGTTCCCGGGCGTTTTCTTCCCGCGGTCCGGCGGGTGTGGGCCGAAAGGCTTTCATTTTTATTTCCGAAATCTCTGTTGCGGCCCTTTTGCGCTGCTCCTATATAAATAAAAGGCCGTCTGCGCAACGGCGGGCCACTTACAAATTGTTACATGGATTTGGATTATTAAAATATTTGTTTTATATTTGCCGACGATGGTTACCAAACGGCATAACACGACGACAGGGCGAGGTTGCGGATTTATCGGCAATCCCGTAGGTTGTGTTTATACCGCTCTCTTCACGACCGCCACAACTGCCACGACGACTGCCACGACCCCCGTGGGGGTTCAGTAGTCAATATTCCGTCCGCATACCTGCGTGTGCACATCCCGGCCAAGGCTGCCGGAGCGGAAACAGAAAATCAGGCAAAGGTAGTTCAATTCATCAAAAAAAATTGGTATGAAACATATTAAGGTTTTCGCGCCGGGAACGGTCGCGAATCTGGGGTGCGGTTTCGATGTGATGGGCCTTACGCTCGACGGCGTGGGCGACGTGCTGGAAGTGGGCGTTGCGGAAAATGCCGAAGGATTCGAAATCCGTAACCGCAGCGGGATGGAACTCCCCGGAAATGTCGAAGAAAACGTCATCACGCCCGCCGTACGGGCCTTGCTCGAAGCTTATGGCCGTCCGGTGCGGATCGAGGTGGAGATCCTCGAAAAGATCGCTCCCGGCAGCGGCATCGGGTCGAGCGCCGCCTCGTCGGCCGCCGCCGTCTACGGGGTCAACGAACTGCTGGGCCGCCCGTTCTCGGGCAAGCAGCTGGTGGAGTTCGCCATGATGGGCGAGGCGTTGCTGGGCGGCACGCCCCATGCCGACAATGTAGGTCCCGCGTTGTTGGGCGGCGTGGTGCTGGTCCGCGGCTACCGGCCGTTCGACATCGTGCGGCTGCCCGTGCCCGACAACTTTTTCTACGCCGTGGCGCATCCCGGCATCGTGGTCAGCACCCGGGAGGCGCGCGAGGCGCTTCCGAAGCGGATTCCCCTGTCGGATGCCGTTGCGCAGTGGGGCAACGTCGGCGGACTGGTCGCCGGGTTCGCGCTGCGCGACGTGGCGCTGATCGGCCGTTCGATGCACGACGTCGTGGCGGAGCCGTACCGCAAGGGATTCATCCCCGGGTACGACGCGCTGAAGGAGCAGGTGCTGGCCGGAGGCGCGCTGGCCATGAACATCGCCGGATCGGGACCCTCGGTTTTCGCGCTGGCCTCCAATTACGAGGCTGCCGTGCGGATCTCCGGGGAGATGAAGCGGCATTTCGAAGGGCTGGGAATCGGTTGTAATAGCTATGCGGGCCGCGTGTCGAATGCCGGGGCGCGGGTTGTCGAATAACAAAAGCGAAGGACGATGAATTATTACAGTACGAGAGATCGGGAACGGGCGCACGGCTGTTCGCTGCGCGAGGCCGCGATGATGGGGCTGGCCCCCGACGGGGGGCTGTTCGTCCCCGAACGGATTCCGCAGGCCGACATGGCCCTTGCGGAGCGTCTGGCCGGCGAATCCTACGTCGCGTTGGCGGGTTATCTGGCGGGGTTGTTCTTCGGCGGCGATTTCGATTCGCAGGCCGTGCAGCGTGAACTGGACGGCCTTTACGACTTCCCCGTGCCCCTGCGCGTGGTCGGTCGGGGACGCTATACGCTGGAACTGTTCCACGGTCCGACCTGCGCCTTCAAGGATTTCGGCGCCGGGTTCATGGGCCGGATGACAGGCCTGCTGGGCGCCGCCGATGAAAAACTGGTGATTCTCACGGCCACCTCGGGCGATACGGGCAGCGCCGTGGCGCACGGGTTTCACAATGTGCCGGGCGTCGAGGTCGTGGTGCTCTATCCCGAAGGGAAGATCAGCCGCCTGCAGGAGTGCCAGATGACCGCCCTGGGCGGCAACATCCATCCGCTGCGCGTCGCCGGAACGTTCGACGATTGCCAGCGGCTCGTGAAGGAGCTGTTCGCCGACGCCCCGTTCCGCAAGCGGCGACGGGTGACGTCGGCCAATTCGATCAACCTGCTGCGCTGGATTCCGCAGGCGTTCTACTATTTCTACGGTTATTGCCAGTGGCGGCAGGCCACGGGCGGCGACCGTCCCGTCGTCGTCGTGCCGAGCGGCAATTACGGAAACCTCGCCGCCGGAATGCTGGCCCGGCGCATGGGACTGCCCCTCGGGGGCTTCGTCGCCGCCTCGAACGTCAACGATGTCGTGCCCGAGTTCATCCGCACGGGCGTCTACCGCCCGAGGCCGTCGGTGCGGACTCCGGCCAATGCGATGGATGTCGGCGCACCGAGCAATTTCGAACGGATGCTGTGGCTCTGCGACGGCGATCCGGAGATGCTGCGCGCCGAACTGGAGGGATTCCGCTGCGACGATGCCTCGATCCGCCGCACGATCGACGAGCTGTATGAGCGCCACGGCTATTTCTCCGATCCGCACAGCGCCGTCGGCTATGCGGCCTCGGCGGCCGTGGACAAGCCGGGTTTTTACCTCTCCACGGCGCATCCCGCCAAGTTCGGAGAGGTCATCGAATCGGTGACCGGATCGCGGGTGCCGCTTCCGGAGCGGCTCGAACGGCTGACGCGGCGGCCGCAATTCTCCGAACCGCTGGCGGTCGATCTTGCCGCCCTCGAAGAGTTCGTGGCGAACGTCTGAATGTGAAAATCCTCCGCCCGATCGGGCGGAGGATTCTTTCTTTTGTTGTGTTTTCGGTTGTGTTTTTGGTTGCTTTTGTTTATATTTGTTGCGGAAAAGCAAATAAATCCGATACTAACGTAAAAAAAACTTCCGATGAACCTCAAACGTCTGCTCCCTTTGCTGATCGTTCCGCTGCTGCTGACGGCCTGCCCGTCGGGCGCCAACCGGACGAAAAACGGTCCCGATCTGCGTAACCTGCCGCGCGAAATCCGCTCGGGCGAACAAGGTCCGTTCCACGTGCAGGGCATTGCCGTCGATCTCGAACGCGGCTACATCTATTTCTCCTTCACGACCAAACTGCTGAAGATGGACTTCGAAGGCAATCTGATAGGCAGCGTGGACGGCATGATGGGCCATCTGGGCTGCCTGACGATGAATCCTGCCGACGGCCGCGTTTACGGCTCGCTGGAATACAAGGACGATGCGATCGGCAAGGGCATCCGCCGGACGCTCGACGCCGGGCAGGTGGCGCCTGAAGACGAAAAGGACCGGACGGGATTCTACGTCGCCATTTTCGACGTGGACCGCATCACGCGTCCGGACATGGATGCCGAAAAGGATCGTGTGATGACCACGGTCTATATCAAGGAGGCCGTCGACGACTATTTCGCAACGGCGGAGAACGGCGGACGGACGGTCGAGCACCGGTTCGGCTGTTCGGGCATCGACGGCGTGACTTTCGCGCCCCGGTTCGGAGCGAAGGAGGGCGGCGATTATCTCTATGTGGCCTACGGCGTTTACGGCGACACCCTGCGCACGGACAACGATTACCAGGTGCTGCTCGCCTACGACACGAAGGGCTGGAAGCGTTTCGAGCAGCCGCTCTCGCAGGGAAGTCTGCATAAAAGCGGCCCTGCGGCGCCCGATCACAAGTATTTCGTCCGCACGGGCAACACCTCGTGGGGAATTCAGAACCTGGCCTATGATCCCGCGTCGGGAAACTGCTATGCCGCGGTTTACAAAGGTAAAAAATCTCAATACCCCAATTATTCGCTCTTTGTGATCGACGGCGGTAAACCGGCTCGCAGGGAACTTTTGCAGGGATTCGATACGCCCACCGAGGGCGAGGTGCTCTCGCTGGTTCCCGCCGGGAAATCGGCCGGCGGCATCTACGGCTGGGATTTCAAATGGGGAACGACGGGACTGTGTCCGCTCGGCGGCGGCTATTTCTACATTTCGCAGAACGCCCGTTCGAAGGAGACCAAACAGCAGAGCAGCACCGTTCGCCTCTATCGGTGGACCGGCGATGCGGATGCCCCCTTCCGGCCGGTCGAATAGCCCCTCTCCGGTTGTGCCATGCGCCCGGCCGCTCCTGCGAGCGGCCGGGCGTCTTCTTGTCGGCTGCATGAGGGGCAGCCAGCGAACGCTGCGGGGTAAGCCTGCATGTTGCCGGGTTATCCCCGGCTTTCCATGCTGTCGACCGACGGGTTGACCGTCACCACGCCCTGTTCCAGCTGCCGTTCTGTGGGCGTCCCGTCCCCGGTTGCAGGTGTGATCGGACCTCCGTCGTTGAGAATGTCGTCGGGGGTGACTTGCGTTACGGTGATTTCCTGCGTCGGTTCCGGCTGCCGGGCGGCGGTTTGTTCCGCCCCTGTTCTATCGGTATGTTTCATGGCTCCCTTTTTGGACGGGAGCCTTGCAAAGGCCATACCGTTTCCGGTGATGGCGGGCGCCTTTACGGTTCCGGGTTCCCGAAGTCGAACCGCAGCTGCACGCACTCCGGGCAGGCCTCCGGCGAGTTGCCGACCGTAAGGCCGATCAGCCGGATTTTACGCCCGTGGAAATCCGCCGCGGCCAGCAGTTCTTCCGACACGCGCCGGAGGGTCTCTGCCGAATCGACGGGCGTGAATAGGGTTTTCGAGCGGGTTATCTGCCGGAAGTTGTCGAACTTGAGCTTCAGGACGACGGTCTTGCCCCGAAATTCATGCCGCATCACCCGGTTCCAGACCTCCTCGCGCACGGCCGACAGTTCGAGCCGCAGCCGTTCCCGGTCGTCCGTGTCTTCGGCAAAGGTCGTTTCGGCTCCGAGCGACTTGCGGACCCGGTTCGGCGTGACCTCCCGTTCGTCGATGCCCCGGGCATAGCCGTAATAGCTGTGTCCGGCCTTCCCGAACTGCTGCACGAGTGCCGCTTCGTTCCAGAGCCGCAGGTCGGCTCCCGTACGGATGCCGAGGCGGTGCATCTTTTCGGCCGTCACTTCGCCGATGCCGAAAAAGCGTTCGACGGGCAGTCCGGCTACGAACTCCTCGATCCGCTCCGGCGGGATCGTGAACAGTCCGTCGGGTTTCCGATAGTCGGAGGCGATCTTTGCCAGCATCTTGTTGACCGAGATTCCGGCCGAGGCCGTCAGTCCGGTTTCGGCGAGGATGCGGGCTTTGATTTCGCGGGCGACCAGCGTCGCCGAACGGACGTGGCTCACGTCGAGAAACGCTTCGTCGAGCGAGAGAGGCTCCACGAGTTCGGTGTATTCGCCGAAGATGGCGCGGATCTGTCGGGAAACGGCTTTGTAGACATCGAACCGTGCCGGAACGAAGATCAGTTCCGGGCACAGCCGCTTCGCCAGCACGGACGAGAGGGCCGAATGAACCCCATAGGGGCGGGCTTCGTAGCTTGCCGTGGCGACGACCCCGCGCGGTCCGTCATATCCGACGGCGATCGGACGGCCCCGGTATTCGGGACGGTCGCGCTGCTCTACGGATGCGTAAAAGGCATCCATGTCGATATGGATAATCTTGCGTTGGGACATCGGGCGTTTGTCGGACGGACGCAAAGATAATGCAAATTATTTCTTTTTTGCCGGTCGAATCCGGCGTTTCATACCGGCAGGTTGAGGCCCGGTTGGCTGCCGGCGCGTATTGGCGGTTGAAAATCTCTTCCGGATTGAGGGAATGCGAACGGATTGCGTATCTTTGTCCTCGTTTATATATCCGATGAAAAATGGCAGATGATTATTTAGGCCGAAAAATGGAAGAGTACCTGGCCCGTTCGGCATCCGGCCAGGCCAGTCGCCGGCCGCTGGTAACATTGAGCCGGCTGTTGCTGAAAAACCGCAGCCATCGCGGCTACGATCCCCGCTTCATCGTGCGCGAAGACCAGCTTCGCCGCATTATCGGGGTCAATACCCGCATTCCCTCGGCGCGGAATCAGCAGGTCCTGCGATTCCGGCCCGTCCTGGCGGACGAAGCGCCCGGGGTCTTGGCCGAAATCCGCCTCGGAGGGGCCTTGCCCGAGCTTCATTTACCGCTTCCGGGAACCGGGCCGAACGCTTTCATCATCGTCTGCTCGACGGTTCCGGAAGATCGTTATGTCGATATTGATTTGGGTATTTCGGTTCAGAGCATGCTGCTCCAGGCGGCTGAAATCGGACTGAACGGCATCTGTATCGGCGCGTTTGACAAAGAGCGGATCCGGCAGAAATTCCATCTGGAGTTCGAGCCGCTGCTGATCCTGGCCATCGGCAAAGGCATCGAGAAAATCGAATTGGTGGAGATTTCCGAAAACGACGATCACCGTTATTTCCGCAAGGACGGCATACACTATGTCCCTAAAGTCCGTGTGGAAGATCTGATTATCGGGTAAGTCGGATTTTACGCCGCCCGCTGCCCCTCCCCTCGGGGCGGCCCGCTGAACAGCGCAGGTTCCTTGTTGTGGGTGAACGGGGCGTTGGTTTCCGAGGACGGATAAATGCGCCGGGGACCTCCTCGGAGTCGTTTCCGCCGTGCTGTTATTCTTTTTCTGCCCGAATGTCGCGGCCTCCGATGTCCGAATCTCCTGCGTCAGCCGAGTTCGGCAAGGATCTGCCGCACGACGCTCTCGTCGGCATCGGTCAGGGTGTATTCGGGAACGCCGGCGCACCCGCCCATCGAGACCTGCGGATTGCGGAAGCGCATGCCGCTTTCGCGTTCCCGGCGGGCGCTGAAATGCAAGGCGTCGACCCCTGTGGCGGCCAGCAGTCGGGCGTTCGACGGACCGACGCCGCTCCCGGCCATGACCTCGATGCGTCCGGCCGCCTGCGCCGCCAGCGCACGCAGCGTTTCGATGCCCTCCTGCGCCGTGTTGCGGCCTCCGGAGGTGAGCACCCGGCGGCATCCGGTGCGGATGACCGCTTCGAGTGCCTGCCGGGAATCGCGCGTCATGTCGAACGCCCGGTGGAACGTCACCTCCATCCCCTCGGCCTCGCGCACGAGCTGCGCCGTGCGCGTCTCGTCCACCTCTCCGGCCGGTGTCAGCAGTCCGAAAACCACCCCGTCGGCTCCGTATTCGCGGGCGAGGCGGATCTCTTCGGCCATCAGCGCCACCTCGTCGTCGGTGTAGAGAAAATCTCCGCCCCGGGGGCGTATCATCACGCTCAGCCGCAGGCCCGGCAGGCTCCGGGCATAGCGGATCAGTCCGGCGGAAGGGGTCGTGCCGCCTTCGAGGGGAGCGGCGCAGAGTTCGATGCGCTCAACGCCCGTCCGCCGGGCGATGTCGCATGCATTGCGGGTATAGGTGCAGAGTTCGGTCGTCATCATCCGGTTATAATTGGTGTATGGTGTGCAGGAAACGGTCGCCCAGGCCGATCGTGTAACCGTGCGATTCGAACACGACGCGGTTGAACGTGTCGCCGACGATAAACACCGGAAGCGGAACGTTCCCCGGCAGATGCATCGCGTCGAGGATCTGTCTGCGGACGGAGCCGTCGCGGTCGATGCCGAACGTGACGGTTTGCGGCAGCGAGGCAGCGGGTGACGCCGCGTATTTCGCGTATGCCGTTTCATCGGGGAAGAGCAGGATGATCGAACGGCCCCATTGCTCCAGTTCGGCGGCCTTGGCGGCGATGTCCTTCAGCGCATGATCGGTGGGTTCCTGCCCGACGCCGACCAGTCCGACCACGAAATAGCCGCGTCCCGCGGTGAGCAGCACCGAGGTCTCCCGGCCGGTCCGGGCGTCGATGAATTTCGATTCGGAGTTGAAACTGCCGATCACGCGGACCGCTTCCGAGTTGTCGCGCATCGGTAGATCGGTTTCGGTCGTCCGGTTCGGCCCGATGTTGAGGAACGACACGTTTGCCAGCACGCTGCCGTCGGCCAGGCGGCTGCCCGTTGCGAGCATGTAGTAGCCGGTTTCCAGGTCGGTGGGTGTGTCGAAGCGCGCGCTCCATGGCTCGAAATCGGGGTAGTTCAGCAGCGCGAACGACTGCCCGTCGAAGCGCGAGAGCGTGAAGTGTCTGAAATATTCCGGATCGTCGAGACGCGGAATCGGCTCGTAGCGCAGTTTCAGCCGGCCAGTTTCCATCTGCCGGTCGTTCGCCGACTCGAAATCGACGGGCACATCCTTTCCGGCGTGGCGGTAGAAGAGGTTCCCGGTCACGGGGTCGATCCACGCCGGAATGCCGAGCGAACGGGCTGCGGCAACGAAAAAGATCTTGCGCGAGGGTTTGTCGGCCGTCCGGCTGCGCCACACGCCTTCGGGCGAGATGGTCGTGGAGACGGTGCAGAGCTCCGGACGCAGCGTCAGGCTGTCGCGGCACCACGCCGCCAGACGCTGCGGGTCACGGCGGAATGCCGCGGCATCGGCCGCCGGGATTTCACGCTGGAGAAACGACCGGTAGGCGGTGAGCATCTCGTTGGCCGCACGCGGAGCCAGCACGGTCGCGGCGTCGGCATCCTTGTCCGTATTATAAAGATGGTCTGCGAGCACCGCCGACGGCGTGTCGCGCAGGTCCTTTTCCGACAGCGTGGCGAGCAGTTGCAGCGCCCGCCCGGTGCATCCTTTCCGGCTCGCTTCGCGCAGGAAATCCATGATCTCGCCGTGGTTGCCTCGCGATGCGGTTATGAACCGGGCGATCTGGCCGGGCTTCACTCCGATGGCGCGGGCGAACGAATCGACGGCCGATTGTGCGGGGAACGTGGCAATATAGGCGTTGCGGATGGAGTCTTCGCGGTTGAAGCGGCGGTCGTTTTCCGCGCGCTGGGCGGCCGTCACCTCCGGCAAATTCGCGCTCTCGGCCGGGGGAACGATGTCGACGGGAAAGGAGAATTCGTCGCCGATCGCATGATCCAGCGCCACCGTCGCCTGCGGCTCCCGCCCGAAAGAGACCTTCCGGATGCCGAACCGTCCGTCGCGGACGGCCGTGACGAGCATGTCGCCCAGTCCTGCCGACAGCGACGCCTGTCCCCGGCCGTCGGTCGTTTTGCGCGACACGGTGAAGAACTCGGCGTAATTGTAAAGTTTGAACTCCACGGTCGCACCCTCCACGGGACTGCCCGCCGTGTCGGTGACCGTCACGGTGAGCGGAGCGCATGCGGCATAGTTCGAAATCACGTTGATTTCGGTGTAGTTGGCCGTGGTTTTCATCACCTCCTCCGGGCCGTCGTAATAACCGAAGACCTTGGTGTGCATCAGCATCCCGCGGCTGGCCGGGGCGTTGAACCACCCCAGGTCGAGCACCGGTTCCGGCTCGCAGGCCCCGAGGAAATGCCACCGTCCGTCGGCCCAGGCCTCGACCCAGGCGTGGTTGTCGTCGGTGTGCGCCCAGCGGGGCGTGTAGACCTGCCGGGCCGGAATGCCCACCGAGCGCAGCGCAGCGACGAGCAGCGTCGACTCCTCGCCGCAGCGGCCGTGGGCCGTGCGCACGGTGGCCAGCGGCGAACTGGTCCGCGCATCCGACGGCTGGTAGTTGGCCTTTTCGTGACACCAGTGGTTCACTTCGAGGATGGCGTCGTACATCGGCAACCCTTCGACGCGCGGCGCCAGCTGGTCGTGGAACACCCGGCGCGAATCGTCGAGGTTCTCGTTGTTCACCCGCACGGGCAGCACGAAATGCCGGAACAGTTCGTCGGAAACGATGTCTCCCCACGGCATTTCCCGGCGGGTGGCCAGCGCGCTGCGCACGTTTTCCAGATAAAAATCGCCCGGGTAGTCGGTCATGTCCCCCACGGGCATATAGGCATAAAGGAACATCATGGCTTCGCGCTCCTGCCGCGTCATCGGTTCGTCGAATATCCCGAACAGATCGCCCCGGGGAAGCAGTTCCTGTTTGTGGCGGAAATCGGTCTCCACGCGCCGCATGAAACCCTCGTTGCCGGCCGGGGAGCACGCCGACAACACGCCCGTGAGTATAAGCAGGCCGGCGAATAGCTGTGTCGTTTTTTTCATCGTAAAGTGAGTTCTATGATTCGGTCGGTATCCTCGGGAACATGCTCCAGATTCAGGACGATCCCTTTTCCCCGGAGCGTGTCGAACTTCACCCGCTCGCCGTTGTTCAGGCACCGGGCGCTCTTCACCCGTTGCGCGAGCTGCAGGTACAGCGCATCGTCCTGCAAATCGAGCACATGCACATAGAGTTTGTCGCCCTTGCGCGTCGTTACGCCCCAGTCGTGGGGCGGGATGTCGCCGCCGCGGGTCCCGTAGATGCTTTCGCCGTACCGGGCGAGCCATTCGCCCATCTCCCGCAGCCGTTCGACGGCCGTCGCAGGCAGTTTCCCGTCGGGTTGGGGACCGATGTTGAGCAGCAGGTTCCCGTTGCAGCCCGCAGCCCGCACGAGGTAGTGGATCAGCGTCTTCGACGATTTGTAATCGAGGTCGGTGATCTTGTAGCCCCACATGCCGTTCATCGTCTGGCACGTTTCAAGCGGCAGGCGGCCGATCTCCTGCCCCGAAAGCCCGGCGGTGTTCTCGCCCGGAAGGTCGCGCTCGAAAATCTGGATGTCCTCGCCTTCGAACGGGACCAGGTGGTGGTTGTTACCCACCAGACAGGCCGGCCTGATGGCATGGATATGGTCGTACAGCCCGCGGAGTTTCCAGTCGAAATCCGGGTTCCGGTCCTGGTCCCACACCCCGTCGAACCAGATGGCGCCGACCGGGCCGTAGCCCGTCAGCAGCTCCGTGAGTTGGCGTTTCATAAAGTCGTAGTAACGCTCGTAGCTGATCGCCGTGCCGGGGCGGCCCGTTCCCAGCCCGGTCCTGCCGCGCGGGCAGTCGTCGCGGTACCAGTCGATCAGCGAATAATAGAGGTGCAGCCGGATGTCCTGGCGGGCGCACTCGTCGGAGAGCGCCTTTACAATATCCTGTTTATACGGCGTGGCGTCCACGATGTCGTAATCCGTCTGCGCGGTGTCCCACATCGAGAAGCCGTCGTGGTGGCGCGTCGTGAAGCAGACGTATCCTGCACCCGAGGATTTGATGGCCGAGACCCACTCCGCGGCATCGAAATCATGTGGATAAAACGCATTGGCCAGCTTGGCGTACTCCCGGTAGTTGATGTCCCGGTTGGTCATCGTCCATTCGCCCGAGCCGAGCATGGAGTAAAGTCCCCAGTGGAGGAAAATGCCGAATTTGGCGTCCTGAAACGCCGTCCGGGCTTGCAGGTTTTCAGGCGCCGGGGCATAGGGCGCAGTCGTCTGCGCGGAGGCCGTCCAGCAAACGGCGGCGCAGGCCGCAACGATCCAGCGGTTTTTCATCGTATTTGGTTCGGATTATATACTTTATTCAAAAGTAATACAAATTCGCGACAATCATGCCGCTTTTTCCCGTTTTTTCTTTTCGTTTGTTACAATCGGAGCTTTTTAACGTCGAAAAAGTTACTTTTTATTGCGATGTTCGGGCGCAACTGTCGGGCTTACGATCTTCCTTCCGCCCTTCGCTCCCCCGGAAGCAAAATCGCAGGCTCGGATCGCATGTTTCGAGAGAGGCCGCTCTGGGGCTTTCCTATGCGCTGGCCAAGGGCAAACACTTCACGCGCGAGGAGTTTGTTTCGATGCTGCTCACCTCGGTGAACGACATCGACTCGCGGTTTGAAGGGTCCAAAACCTCCGGCGGGACGATCAATCTCGAAAAATACCGCGGCAAAATGGGTACGGGTTTGACCGATGCCTACCAGTTGCTGATGCAGATCGAAGGAACGCCCTGTCTGAAAGTCAAGACCGGCAAACTGGAGCTTGTCACCCTTACGAAACATTTCGGAGGTTCGGCCAAGGATTTGACCTATATGGGCGTCGAAATCTCGGCGGAAGATATGCAGAAACTCGGCATGGCCGTGGAACCGAAGATGTACAACGGTCAGTTGATGATCAAATGTACGAAGCCGGGAGTTGCGCACATCACCGTGAAGGCGGTGGGCGGCGGCAACAGGCCCGGAACGGGGTCGGTTATGGGCGGCATCGAAATTACCAAGACGTTTGCCGTCATTGCCCGCGAAACGGGTGCTGAAAACGGAGGCTGGTTATAAACGATAGAGTTAAAATACAATGAAAAAATATATTTATTCCCTGTTTGCGGCTGTTTTGTTCCTGTTTTCAGCCGGTTGTTCGAAGGATGACGACGGCTCGAAAAACATTGATTCGGGCGTTGTGGGCGAGTGGCGCCAGACGAAGTGGAGCAACGAGGCATATGCGGATTTCGATGTCTACGTCGAGTTCCTGTCCGACGGGACGTTCAACATCTTCCAGAAGGTGGAAACTCCGACCTTTGTGTGTTATTCCGGCGATTTTGCGGTCAACGGTGCGCAGCTTTCGGGCCGTTACCGCGACGGTGAGCCTTGGGGCGCCAGCTACGCCTTTGAGTTGAGCGGAGACGGAAAAACGCTGACGATGATCAGCCAGACCGATAAGGCCGAGGAGAGCGTCTATACGAGAACTGCCATTCCCGAAGAGGTGCGGAACGCTCCCGAAGTGCGCTCCGCGCTTTCCGGTGCGTTGCTGCGGATTTTCTAATACGACGACGTTGAAGTCCAAAAGCAGCCTGACCATATGGTCAGGCTGCTTTTGCGTTGATTCTGATGGGTGCGAAAAAGGGGACACAGGCCTCCATGACAACGAATACACAAACATTGCAAAATGGCGTATTGGGTGGCTATACTATTGTTTACATTGCCCTCTTTACGCAGGAACAGTTCAAAATCACGCAGGAACGCTAAATCTATTTCATCGAACCGAGTGTTCAGCGACCTAAATTCAGACAGGCGGGAGAGAAGGGAACGGTGTTTGGATGCCGAGCCGTATTTGCCGAGCGTTTCCAGCCGTTCGATGGTCTGTTTCAGATATTCGCCGACCGTGCAGTTTGTGCAGAAGATTGGCATTTCTGTTTACCCTCCGAGAAACGGGGTAAACAAAAAGGTAAACATTTCCCCTTAAATACTCCCTTTTCACCCTCGAACGGCCAATAGTAAGAGCAGGTACACAAAAACAAAAAGACCGATAATCATTGATTATCAGTCTTTTACTTTGTACCCCCTCAGGGGCTCGAACCCTGGACCCCAACATTAAGAGTGTCGTGTCTCCTTCGCGGACAAAAACTGCGTTTTCGTCCGTAACCAACTGAGCTAAAGAGGCATCAATCGTTATCCGATTGCGAGTAACTCTGTGTTTTTGGGGGTAGGGTAAACAAAAGGGTAAACAGTAATTTTATTATAATCTTCTGCTGGTTAATGAATTAGTTGTTGTGCTGGGGCTTGTCGATGATTTAGCTTGTGTCATTCATGTTTTTTGAGTTATGGGCTGAATATTGGGCAGAAAATCGGCGCAAAATTTTCCCCTCCTGCCGCTTTCCTGTTTTTACCAATTTTCAGTAGCTTTGTTTTCTATAAATAAAAAATCCCCGACCGCATGGCCGAGGATTATCTTTATATGAACTGCTCTAAATACTTTTCATTGAACCCTGCTAACGGGAATTTGAAATCTTTTTGCGTTCCGTCCGTTGCTGTATATGTAAAGCTAACGGCGTCGCTCTTGTTATGAGTGGCAAACAGGTTTACGCTCTCTGCGGAATTTGAAAACTCAATAACGTTAGGCATGATTAGCGTTATATCTCCTTTTATATCTTCTAACGGACAAGACATTGAAACTATCGGCTTCCCTCGTCTTTGAAATGTCATTTTTACGGGTTTCTGCTGGTCGATGTCCAATGCAAAGAAATAGTAAAAGGTAAACGGGACGGTTTCATCTTCTTTTCTCCCGACAAATAGGCAAACTCCGTCATAATCATCATAGGCTACGGATTTGGCAATATAGGATATTTGGTTGTCGTCCCGTTTCTCCTTGCCTGCTTTTCATTCTGTTTTTGGCGTTTTGTTCATTTTAGCTAAAATTTATGTTGTTAAATAAATCTCTGATTATGATATAAATATACGAAAAATCTATGAGATATGCAAGTAAAAAGAAAGGACAAACTTGTGCAGAGGGTCTATAAGTTAACCCTTTGGCACAAGTCTGTCTTTTCGTATTAAAGCTTTAGCTGCTTGAAAATTCTAGAATATTAGGAATATCTCAATCCTATGGCAAGATCTCAGTTCCCGCAATATTGCCACATTTTTTGTAATTCTTTTTCTAACTCCTCATCATCTGATAATTGAAAACTTGTGTAAATATCTTTGCTGGCTGCTTTTTTATCATTCATTTCGATATGAATCATGGCCCTAACATAATAAGCATACGCCTCTTTTTTAAAATCATTAGAAGATATAAGTTGATCCATGTCTGTTAAGGCTGATTTATAATCGTTGATTTTGCAATATGTTAATGCCCGATGATAGTAATAATCGGGTTGTGCTGGATCTATTTCTATAGCTTTTGTAATATCTGCTAATGCTGATTTATAATCTTCTTTTGCATCAAAAATAGCACACCGATTTAAATACGATAGAACATTAAGTGGATTCTCTTCTATTGCTGTATTAAAATAGCTCATGGCATCTAATTGATTGTCGGTAACATATGATATAAGTCCTAACCCATTTAAGCATTCAACATCTGTTGGATCTTCACTTAAAATATCTTGAAATATTTGATATGCTCCTCCTAATTCACCTTCTTTCATTTGGGACATGGCATATAGTTTTCTATATAAATTCATATCAACAGATAAATTATTTCGGTAGTAATTCAAATCTATATCGGTGAATTTCCAAGACCGAGAATCTGTACCATTTGCAATGTCTATTTTCTCAAGTTTGGATTTTATTGCAGGAAAATAAACTTGGAATTGATAGGAATCACATAGGTTTACCTCTGTTCCGCTATTTTTATTAGACCCAATGGACGATGAAGCTATATAATATTGCCTATTCCGTTCTTGATCTGTAATGCAAAATCCATAATCACTATCATCTTTATGTAATTCATTCCAAATTATCATCGACTCTCCATATATAAGGTTCATGTTTATATATGTAAAATATGCTGTTGTTTGGTTCTTCCCAAATTCAATAGCATTCAAAATAATGTCAGAACCATTATCACTCGGAAGATTGAGGATTATGAAATCATCTTTTAAATTGAATTTTCTGTTTTCTTTTTCAAAGTCATTAGATGAAAGTTCATCTACATTTTTTGTGGCAACAGCAAAATTCAAGTTCTGTCCTCCAACTCGATTAAAAGTTGCAATGCCAATAACTTTACCGTTCTTTGTAAGGACAGGACTTCCGCTATTTCCAGGCGAAATAGGTGCTGAAATTTGGATAATATCTCCATGAGACCTGTCGGTTCGTAATGCGGATATAATGCCCGTCGTTACTGAATTGGTTAGGTCAAGGGGGCTACCTATCACAATAATTTCATCTCCTTTCTCGTAATTGCCCCGATGTAAGGATAAATTAGGTAAATCTACATTATCGGGGTTGTGTATCGTAAATTTGACAATATCTTTGTTTTTGTCAGACATTAAAATATCTTTAATTTCATAAGAGTGTCCGTCTATTGTTTCGATATATGCTTTCACCGCCCCATCCAAAACATGGTAGTTAGTAAAAGCCGTACCTTCATTATCAATAAAAAAGCCAGTTCCTGTTCCGCTTGGGGCCCCGAACTTATCGTATGTATAGACAGTAAAAACGGCTTTTTCTGCATTCTGAATCGTATTTTTAATAGAGCAAGCTGGCAGAGTTAAGATGCAGCCGATAGCCACAAAAAGATTTAGTGTTTTCATAAAATTATTCTATTTTAAAATTTTTATCTTTAACAAGTTGTTTCGGCTTTTGTCTATTTACCGTTGTTGATTGACGGTGCTTTTTATCTATCTCATGTAAAATCTCTTGTCCTTTCGTTCCACCATTTTGGAGATAACCTTTATAATCGGACTGCCCAAGCATATATTTAAGTATACCGCAACGGGCATTCATTTCTTGATAATCTGTAATATTTAAGCTATCAGGGAAAGAGTTAATTATTGTTGTATATATATTTATTGCAGATGTCGCGTATGGTTTCCAATCTTCACGCTCTTGGCTATAATTGAAATCAAAATTTGCTTTGAAAATTAGCATACCTGATAATAAGTCTTTGTTATTCTCTAAATATGCGGAGAGTGGAGTGAAATAGTCAACGGCTTTTGTGGCGTATATATAAGCATCATTTATTTTATTTAATTTGTAATACGAATAAGAGAGGTATGTGTAAACAAGACCTATTTCATGTTTTTCGCTTTGTAACGATAAATGCAAATATGTAATTGCATGGTTATAATCGCCTTGTTGATAATAATTTACACCTCTATCAAAATTAGCTGTAGTTTTTACATTCTTTTCAGAATTATTAATAGTAGATGTTCCATATTCATCTGATACATTAAAGTCACAAGGTACAGTAAATTTAACTTTCACGGGTCTCCCATTTTGAAATCCAGGTGTCCATCTTGGGGCTAATTTCAAAACACGAATAACCTCAGTCGATAAGATTATATCGGGAGATTGAATAATCTCTATATCGGAAAGTTTGCCGTCTGCATTGATTACAAATGATGCAACAACACGACCTGATACTCCATTTTCTAATGCTTCTTGTGGGTATTTCACATTTTCAGCAATCCATCGACGAAAAGTATTAATATCTCCACCTTGAAAAGAGGGCATTATATCAGCGGTAGTAGTAAGAAAGCCTGTCAAGTGATCTTCTATTGCTTTCATATTATTGGTTAAAGCATATCCTTTAAATAAAGTTACACCCAAGGTTACACCATCTGAATTGTATGATAATGAAAAAGTCTTATCAGAGTGAAAAACCATTAATCGGATTTCTATTATTCCAGTATTTGAATCGTAAGAGTTCTGATAATGCCATTTTGCTGTCAAAACATAGGAGAATGCAGTATTTTGGAGTGATATGTCAGATAATGCCCCAAAAGACTCTCCGTCAGTCCCTTTATTAGTTAAATATAATCCATCTGTTGTGCAAGATAGAGTTATAGTTTGATTCCTATTTTTATATAATTCTGAATAATCTTGCCCCTTAATCCATGCAGTAGTAATAGTTAAAACAATGGATGGATGGGTGGTTTGCGTTCCCCACTCCGATTGAGAATGAGAACTTATGCCAAACAGTAATGATAGTGTGAGAAGGATAACTCGTTTCATTTGTTATGAGTGTTTGATTAATATTTATCGTATAGTTTGTATCGTTTGGGAAAACTCTCCACGGTCTCAATCAGACAAAGATTTTTAGGAATATGATATATGCAATCATAGACCTGTCTTGCGGTTATCGGATGGCCAAACTGCAAAATAATACGATCTGCAATCTCTCTGGCCGTTAAAGAGACCTCGGAGGCAGATAAAATCGCATTGATCATTTGCCTGTGTAGATACTGGGGCATACACAAAACTTGTCGTTCAACCCCCAACGACAGGTAAATAAAAAGAAAGCGCAGGGCTGATGACTTATTTTAGTGCGACAGGTCGTAGGAAACCCAATAGATAAAATAAGCAACAACCCCGCGCCTGTATCGTGAAGATACGACGGGAGGGCAATGCCACTTATTCTCTCTATTGTGCTTGGAATTTCCTACGTTCGTCGCACGAGAATAAAGTTACACTTCCGTAATTCAATATGTTCTCTACAAAAGTAGAAAACAATCGTCGGAAATGCAACGGCTTTGCACCTCTTTTTTTTCGGGGTTGTTGCAGATTCAAATTTCGTCAAAACAAAGTTGCCAAACAAGTGGAAAAGGGCTGGAAAATAAACTTTGTTTCTTGTAACTTGGGTTAGATGCTTTGTTATTCAATTTAAGCCGACATATTCCCTCTAATTGGGAGTTGCAAATCATTCCAACCCTCAATTATCGAGAATACGCCAGCATAAAGTCGATATTTTGAGCATTGTAATTTATATAAAGACAGCTAATACGCAATAAATCAACAGACAACATCATTGAATATAGGTTGTTACGTTCTGGTTGCATATCAAAGAGAATACCCCTGCGTCGATTAACAGCAAGGGTATTCTTCTTCGTTCGGTTATTCCACAAACCACCTGTACTCGGCATCGCCTTCAATGGCTCTGCCGATACCCGTGATCAGTTCGGTAGCGTTCAGCGACCTGTCGAGGAACGTATCTATGTAACTCGACTTGTTGGCTCCCGTAAAGAGGTTGTAAACCCTCCAAAGGTCGATCTCTGGATTGTCCCCTCTGGAAAAGTTCTCGTCCGCGTAATACGCCTTTGCTACGGCATTGATATGGCAGTCCGTAAACTCCATAGCAGGCAATGCCTTTCGCTCGGCCGTGGGCAGATATTGATACAACCGCGTCTTGCCGATAAGCTGGGCGAACTGGTGTTCGGTAAGGTGTCGTTCCTGCATCGCGGCCATCAGCTTTACATGGCGTTCGGCATCGTATTCTCGGAACAGGCGCAAGGTGGCATCGAACAAGTCCTGCACCCCCATCACCCGCAGTTCGCTTTTGAATCCATCGGTCGATACGCAGAGGTTACAGCACACGAGGTTCTTGAAGCCGATGAAGACCTTGAATTTCTCCACCGTCTTCCTGGAATAGAGGTTCTCGTGGTTGTAGGCCCGTACACCGCCTATCGAGAGATTCAGTCTGTTCCCTGCCACATCCTCGTAAATCGTCGGTATCTCAAAACAGAAAGCCATCCGTTCATAGTAGATGGTCTTGTCGGTTTCCAAGAGTTGATTCACGGGCTTGTGGATAGCTTCGGGAATCCGTCCCTTGATGATATGGGACACGACTATATCGGGAGCGTCGATTACCTCCTGCGGGAACATACGGTGTGCAGCACCCAGCACCGTTTCGATAAAGCTCTGGTGGGAGATGGTCACCTCGTTGTCCTTGCTGAATACGGGAACGACGCAATCATTTCTCAAATGGGCTATATCGACGGGCTTGGTGTTGGCCTCGATAAAGTGGCGGTTATGACGGATGCCCAGCGGAACGACAACACCTGTCGTTGCAGATTGGGTTGGTTGTTCCTCTGCGGTCGTTGCCACCTCTGCGGCAGGGTTATCGAGGAAAGGGCTGTCGGAGTTCAGACCGACGGCAAATTCTGCATTAGGCTGAAACGCTGGGTACATGGTTGTAAGGTGTTTGAGGTTGAACACTCGGATTCGAAAGGTTGCACCATTTCAGGATGGCTTGCCCCACAGCAGGCGTGATGAGGAATTCGGGACGGCCTGTGAACAGTCCCGTGCGGTCTTTGGATGTGGTGGCCTTGTGGTTCATCGCTATATCGAGGACTGCGGTAAACTCGTAATCCACGTTGTCACGCTGTACGGCTTTCAAGCCCACCTTCTCTGGAACCATCTTGCCGTTCTTATCCGAGAGCACATAATCCTGCTTGGAACGCATGGTACAGATAACATGAGCGGAGGACGTCAGAATACACTGGATAAAGGCGTTCTGACGGGGTGTGACCTTGGCCCAGTTGGCGAAGGAGTTGCCTTGCAGGTTGGCGTGGAAATCCAGCAGATAGTCCCAGCAATGGGAGATGCTGTCGACGACGATTACCTCGGCTCCTGCCTGCTCGCAAATGCTGATGGCCTTGATGTAGGTTTCGGGAGCATAGTTTTCGAGGGTGAGGACTTGATAACCGCCCAGATGGGCATAAAGGTCGGCTGAGCAGTTCTCGGAATCAATGACGGCGATTTTAGACCAGTTGCCTGTCATTCCGTAAGCGATAAGGAGTGACGAATAGGTCTTGCCGCTGCCCGAAGCTCCCGCCAGCGCAAGCCGCATCTTGGCTGCACGGCGCATGGATTGTCTTAATTGCATAACTCTACAAATTAGATGATTAGTAAATGATTGAACTAATCATCCCCGTTGTAGCTTTTGTATTTATCTGTGATTTTTCCCGATAGTCTGTACAATAAATTCTCCTTTACGATATTGCTTTCCAATTCAATAGAGGGCGGGGGATGTTTTATGGAGTAGCTGTGTGTATGGATTATATAAACAAAAACAGGCATTACAGCCTGTTTCTGACGAGCGCCTACGGCGCGTATGTAAAGAGAAAAATTGGTGACGTAATTTTCAGCGGGTATATAAATGGAAAATCCCCGAAATATGTCACACTCTCTTATTAGATGCAAAAAGCCCTCGTGCGTAAGCACGGGACCGTATATCTAAAATGCAAAACCTCTGAACTCTTCTTTGTACTGTTTTGCTTGTTCGGCTCGTTCAATTACTTCCCGATATTGTTCCTGCATATCGAGAGCCTTTATAAAATAGGCCAACGATACCTTTGCGGGCAGGTTCTTGCATCGTTTATCAAGTTGGTAGGTTATGCTTATTGGCTCTGTTCTCGGTACGTCGATCGCATTGTATTTTGTAAGCAACACGGACATAGCCCGCTTATCCCAATTTGGCGGTGTCATGCCCTTTGATTTGCAGAACTCGCATATCTCTTTATAAATCCCTGCATCGGTCTTTCTGACTGCTGAATTGATAAAACAGCCTGCTGCCAGTTCATAGCCCTTTGCAATCCGCTTTATAAGCCTTAATTGCATGCATTCGTTTAATAATGCAATAGTGGTATTGCGGGATAATCCGACACTCTTTGCAATCTGGCTGTTGCTTCATTGGACGGTATTGGTATTATTAAGGCAGATTGCCTTTAATAAAAGCAGAAACCCTGCAATTTTGGCGGGATAGTTCCTCTTAAAGAAACAGTTATCGAGAAAGAAATAGTCTTTAATAACAGGCTTTATAAAGTAAGAATTACGTTTTATAAATCCTCTGTCTGCATCTTCTTTAATGGTGGTTTGCACGGTCAGATAACCTGCATCTTTCAGCCGTTTGATAACACGGCGGATTGTTCGTTCATCCAATCCCGTCAGCAAGGATAGCTTTTCTTCTGTTACATGGGAAATGTTCGTCTTGTGATTGGAGCAATATTTAATGACGGCTCACACATAAATATCAGCAGGTTTACTGTTGCCCGTCTGAAAGTTCACGATTGATTTGGGGATTACGGTATAATTCATCGTTAGCAATGGAATTTGGATTGTTCGTAAATATGATTTCTTTTAGATGCAACAATTTCCGAAAACAGGCAATGCCGTAATGGTCTTTGGCCTGCTTGCGGTTGTCGAATCACTTATGGTCTTTGATATGGTAGTACATGGTCTGAAAGACTTATTAGGTTATGTATAAGTAGGTAATGTATATATAGGACACTTTTGAGCAGTTTGCATAGGACAGTTTTGAGCAATACCTACTATCTCGTTATCCGTATCTTCCATAATTTTTGATTCTGGATTGATAGTATTAAAGGAAATCTTCATTTCGTACTCAAAAAATGTGGAAATAGGAAGCAAAGACAAGGACAGCAAATAATGCCGTCCTTACCCGTCCTATAAACTTATTTTCTATGGTAGCAGAATTTCCCTATTCTCGGATTTGCTATTACAAATATAATAAAAATCTTTAATAACTGCAAGTTTAAGAACGGGTATTTGCAGAATATTTTGCGCAAAAAAGGGGATTTTTCGGGTGGCAATAAAACGCTGAATCAAATATCGTCAACGCTTATATAAACCCTAAAAACATTGTATTCATCAGTAATATTAGCATGAAAACATTGTTTTCGAGTGTAATATTAGTAAAAATGCAGTGTAGTTGACCGTAACAATTACGGTGAATGACATTGCATCGACCGTTACTTTTACACTCTGTGCAATGTCGAATTTACTAATAGTTAGTAAATCGTATAAATTGATTTTAGTAAAAATAGTATTTTTAATTGCATTTTTCTTGCTTTAATAGACATAATTTTATACTTTTGACGCCCGAAAGTTCTTTGAAAATCATTGCCTTCAACAGCAATATATGGTATCCCGTATCCTGCGCGGGATGAAACAACAAATCAGCAGGTGTTTTATTACTCCAATAAAAACATTTTTTATGAACGGAAAAAATCCCGAATTGACTGTTGAAGCGAAGGCTGCAACCAAGAAAAACGCTGGCAAAGGTCGCACACCCAAATCACCCGTTTGGAAAGTCCTTGACGATGCACGGAAGAAATTCAATGCACAAATCGTTAAGAGTACAAGTGTCAAACGCGAGTGTATTAAGGCTTGTATCGGCAAGTACTATGCAGACGATTTGCGGTTTTGGCTTGATTTATTGAGCCAAAGCGAAAAATTGCTGCTTGATTCCATGCGTTTTAACAAGGCTTGCGACAACCTCGGTCTTGCCCCTAAAACCGTTGCTCAACATATTCTTTTTGAGAGCGAAAAGACGGCGAAGAGGGTTTTGATTGAGGGAGTGGAAGCCGTCCTCGGAGAGCGGGTGAAGATGTTCACCGAACCGCTTTATGTGGATGAGAAGAAACTCTATGCCAACAGTAGTTCCAATGTGCAGGAGACGCCGAGCGAAGCAAACGCGACGTCTGGTTCGGCGGTAACTGCGGCTTAACATTGCTGGGATTCCGAGACACGTTTAGTCTTGGACGTTCATTGCTTCGTTTCCATGATGGGAACGCAGACGCAAAAAAAACATTTAGAGGGGTGGCAATCCACAAGTGGAGACCGTGGAATTGCGCCCCTCGCTTTTTTGTCTTTATCAAAGTAGATGTTGCATTGCAGCGTCGATTTGGCTGTTCTCAAAGCTATCCAAGTAAATCTGTGTAGTCGATAGGTCGGAGTGTCCCAATGATTCCGAGATTATCGCAATGTTTACTCCCGACCTTTTCAGCACGGTAGCGAACGTATGCCGCGCAACATAGGTAGTCAATGGCATTTCCAATCCAATCATATCACCCAGCGTTTTTAATTCCCGATTGACTTTCCGTAGAACCTTGTGTGTGCGGTTGAAAATCTGCTGTGCCGTCTTGTGTTCCGAGCGGTCGAGAATCGGAAAGATATAATCTTCCTGTGCATGGTTGGTCTTGCTGTATTTCTCGATAATCTGCATGGCGTTCGGTACGAGTTGAAAGGACAGTAATTTCTGCGTTTTGTGACGGGAGTAGTAAATCCTGCCGTCCACAATATCACAATAACGCAGGGTAGCCATATCCGTAAAGTTGATGCCTGCCGTGTAGTAGGAGAATAGGAATATGTCCCGTGCAAACTCGGCGTAGTTCGTCCTGTAATTAGGGGCTATTTCCAACGCTACAAGTTTCTGTATATCTTCTTTCGTGATGGCTCGCTTCCTTGTCCGTGTCCATAGGCTACCGACCTTATATTTGGTGAATGGGGTGGTTTTTGGCACGAATAAACCCTCGGCGAGAGCCTTGTTATAGGCGGCCTTAAAGATTGCGTATTTGGTGGCTATGCTGTTGTTGGTGTTGCCCTCTTTGCGCAGGAACAGTTCAAAGTCGTGAAGATATGCAAGGTCTATTTCGTCAAATCGGATATTCAGCGACCTAAACTGCGACAGACGGGATAACAATGAGCGGTGTTTGGATGCCGAGCCGTATTTACCGAGTATTTCCAACCGTTCGATGGTCTGTTTCAGATATTCGCCGACCGTGCAGTTGATTTTCCGCCCGTTTGTTTCCAAAAGATTGTCGAGCGTTACCTCTATTTCTAATGCTTCAAGACGTTTGATTTTGCGGCGATACTCGTTTAGTTTGGTGTCGATTCGGTATTGTAATTCTTGCATTTCGGGGTTGTTTCCCTTAATGCGCTGATTTTCAAAGTCCCAATCGCTTATATGAATCGTGATACCTGTGCTTGCATAGCGAATCTTACGATTTAGGGTAAACCGAATGTGTATCGGTGCGGTATTGTTTGATTTGATTTTGTCTTTGCGGAATATTACATTCGTGTTGATAGTCATTTGTTTACGCTTGTTGCGCAGAAGGTATGACTTTCTGTTTACCCTTCGAGAAACGGGGTAAACAAAAGGGTAAACATTTCCCCCTTAAATGTCCCTTTTTCACCCTCGAATTGCTAATAACGGGGGCAACGCACCAAAAACAAAAAGACCGATAATCGTTGATTATCAGTCTTTTGCTTTGTACCCCCTCAGGGGCTCGAACCCTGGACCCCAACATTAAGAGTGTCGTGCTCTACCAACTGAGCTAAAGAGGCATCAATCATTATCTGATTGCGAGTGCAAAGGTAGCTATAATTTTTATATCTCCAAAAAATTTGCCGGAAAAATTTTGAAAAATTTCTGCTTTTCCGGCCTCCGGGGTTATTCCAGCGCCAGTTTGTCGCTGTCCCACTCGCCGCCGGCGTCCGGGTAGATGAAAGGCCGCGAATCGCCGAAACGCTTCATATTCAAATAACTTTCATAGAGGTTGATGCCGTTCGCCGACTGTGTGGCCAGCGCGAAGGCCACCACCGACGGATGGCGCTTCGTGGTGTGGTAACTGTTCTCCGTGCGTTCGAGGTATGCCGGCTGCCATTCGGGGTCGTTGGACGGATTCCCGCCCTTGCGGCGCGACTCCCCGCTGCGGCGGGTGTCGATCGGCGCCTGCGCAATCACGTAGAGGCCCTGCACGTCGCAAAAGTTCAGCAGCGATTCGGGCACAGGCCCCGGCAGCAGTTTTAGCGTGTTGAATCCCTGCTCGCGCAGCGCCGCGATTTCGTTTTCGGTGATCGCCGCGGGGACTTCGCGTACGCGTAGCGTCACGGGGCGTGCGTTCAGCGACATCCGCCCGTCCTGCATCTCCACCGAGCGGAAGCCGAGGCGGAGTTCCAGATATTCGACGTAGCGGCCTTCGTGCTGGGTTTTGAGCCGCAGCGTGTACTGCGTGGGGAGTTCGGCGCTCCACAGCAAGTTGGCGGGAATACGGGCCAGGAACCGCAGCGTGTCTTCGCGGCGCATGTCGAGGGTGACGTCTTTCTGTCCCGCTGCGGCATTTTCGCCCGTCGGCGTGAGCAGCTGGTAGTGGATGCGCGAGGTGCGCGGGTTGAGGGCCTCGCTTTTCACCGCGACGGCGATCTCCGCCGTGGCGTTGCCGTCTTCGCCCATGCGGGTTCTGGTCACGACGTCACGCACGCGCAGCGTGGGCTGGCTCATCAGCCAGGCTCCGCCGATGGCGGGCGCCGGAGCCTCTTTCCAGCTTTCGAGCGGTGCGACGGACGACGGCTGCGCGAGGATGACTTCGAGCATGTTGCGGCCCTCTTTGGCCTGTTTGGTGATGTTGATTTCCGCCGGGTTGTTGCCGTCGGCGTTGCAGGCCACGGGAAGGCCGTTCACGCGCACTTCGTAGTCGCCCGACGCCCATCCCAGGTGGAACAGCACCTGCCGGTTGGCCCATGCGAACGGCACGGTGAACGGTGTCGAGAAAACGTTGTCCTTGAGGTTCCATTCCGTCAGACGCGTGAAGTAGCGGTTGTCGCCGCCGTCGGCCGCCGTGGCCGCTTCGGCCGAAGGATAGGCGAGTATCTCGCCGCGCGGCAATTCGCGTCCGTAAGTCGGTGTGTACTCCTGCGCGCAAAGTCCGCAGAGGGAAAAAAGCGCTATGGTCGAAAGGATAGTCCGCATAAGTTCGTATATTTGTCCTCCGTAAAGATACAGAAATTTTTCGATACTGCGATGTCCGGGCTGCCCAAACTCAATTTTCCTGCCATCCGGCTGCGTGCGCGCCGCCGCGGTGACGGCGTGGAGGTCTGGGATTCCCTGCGAGGCATTTATCTCGTGCTGACGCCCGAGGAGTGGGTCCGCCAGCATCTGATCGCTTACCTGACGGCGTATTGCGGCGTGCAGCCCAAACGCATCGTCCAGGAGTATGCCGTGGCGCTCAACGGCCAGCCCCAGCGGGCCGACGTGGTGGTCGTGGGCGACCGGGCCGAGCCGCTGCTCCTGGCCGAGTGCAAGGCCCCGTGCATCCCGATCAACGGCCGGACGCTCGCGCAGGCCGTGCGCTACAATTCGGTGCTGGGGGCGCGCTACGTCATTCTGACCAACGGCCTGCGGCATTACTGCTGCGAATGCCGCGACGGGGAGTATGTCCAGCTCGGCGGGTTTCCGGATCTTTCCGGTGAATGACCGCCCCCCCCCGTCCGTTTTCCCTGGCCGTTTCCCTGTACTCGGCGGTACCTGATCTCCGCCCGGCCGGATCGCTACAAATTTCGGAAATTCTTGTCGATATATCCCTGGAAGGCTTCCTTGTAATTCTCGCCGATCGGTACGTACTCCGTGTCGTTGAGGAAGATGCGCCCTTTGACGTAGGCCTTGATCGTGCGCAGGTTGACGATGTACGAACGGTGCACGCGCATGAACGACTCCGAAGGAAGCGCTGTCTCCATGTTCTTGAGCCGGAACAGCGTGGTGATGGTCGTTCCGTCGGCGAGGTGCATGCGCACGTATTCGCCTTCGCTTTCGAGATAGACGATGTCGCTGATCTTCACCAGCGAAACCTTGTAATCGGCCTTCACCGAGATATACTCCTTGTCTTTGGGCAGCGCCTCGGATTCCCCCTCCTGCGCCGGGCGCTGGTTGTGGCGGAGTTCGTAGAGCGAATTGGCCTTGGCCGCCGAACGGCTGAAATCGGCGAAGCTGAACGGTTTGAGCAGGTAGTCCACCGCGTCGAGCTTGAATCCCTCGACGGCGTACTCCGAATAGGCCGTGGTGAAAATCACCATCGGGCGGTCGATCAGCGCGCGGACGAAATCCACGCCGTTGAGGTCGGGCATGTTGATGTCGACGAAAATCAGGTCCACCTTCTCTCCCGCGAGCATCTGCTGCGCTTCCAGGGCGTTGTTGTATTTTGCGACGAGGTCCAGATAGGGAATTTTCGAGATGTAGCTTGTCAGCTGACGCAGAGCCAGCGGCTCGTCGTCGATGGCGATACATTTAAGCATTGAGCGTCGGGATTACGAGTTTTACGGTATAGGTCTTCTCCTCCTCGCGGATTTCCAGCGAGTAGTTCTTCGCGCCGTAGATCAGTTCGAGGCGTTTGCGGACGTTCTCCAGTCCGATTCCCGCGGGGTGTTTGCTGCTCTGGGCGGCGTGGCGGCTGTTGGTGAGCGTGCTGGTCACCTGCCCGTCGGCGTATTCGATCTTCAGGCGGATGAACGACGGATGGTTGTAGCTTACGCCGTGTTTGAAGGCGTTTTCGACGAAGACGATCAGCAACAGCGGCGGGATCGACAGTTGTTCGGGCAGGTTGCCGGGCGACTCCACGCTGATATTCACGGCGTCGGTGTAACGAATGCGCATCAGTTCGATGTAGTTTTTCAGGAACTGGATGTCGCGGTTGAGCGAAATGATCTCGCGCCCCGACTCGTAGAGCACGTAACGCATCATCTTCGAAAGCTCGATCACGGCGTTCTTGGCCGACTCGGTGTCGATGTCGATCAGCGCGTGGATGTTGTTGAGCGTGTTCATAAAGAAGTGCGGGTTGATCTGGTATTTCAGGTAATCCATTTCGGCCTGAAGGTTCTGGCGCTTGAGCGCCTCCATCTGCTGTTCGTCGCGCATCGACTGGTATATCAGCTTGATACCCGTGTTGGCTCCGGTCATAAAGAATCCCAGCACCACGTTCCAGTACATCTCCAGATTGGAGAACGACGCTTTGCGGTAGGCGTCGAGCGCTTCGGGATCGTTTTGTTTGAGGAGGTGGTCCGTGAGGTGGTCCTCGTAGATCTGCACCAGCCAGAAGACGCTGATGATCAGCGCCAGGTTGCTCGCGAGGTATTTCCCGTATTTTCGCCGGAGCATGTAGCGCGGGGCGATGATGGCATTGTGGATGAGAAAGATGATCAGATAGGGGGCGATATACCTCCAGGCAGTCAGCACGTTTTCCAGGTTGACGTGCATTTCGGACATCATCTGCGAGTTGAGGACCGGGACCAGGATGATGGCCGTCCAGACCATCACGTAGAGCAGGTTTTCACCGATGGCTTGTTTTTTCTGGATTTTCATGCTTCAAATATAGTGAAAGTCGCGGGCAAAGCCAAACTTGTTTGAGCTTTGCCGCGACGCATCGAGCTTTGCCCGCAATGCGCCGATTCAAAAAACACCCGGCTCTTCGGAAGCCGGGTGTGAAAGAAAGCAGGTAACCGTACTAATTAGTGACGCCTCATTGTTAGAATGGATTCAGTGACTATGAAGAATTTTGGGATAGAGAATCCAATTGGTTACCTGCCTGTGCCTTATTTGTTCAACAGCGAGGGTTCGTATAGATAGCGTTTGATGCTTCGTTTCGGGGTTTTTTCGAACTCGTTGGGGTAGAGTGCGATGCCCGAGATCCGCTCGTAGGCGGCCAGCTGCGCGTTGAGTTCCTGAAGGTTGTTCTGCATGATCTGCGGCAGGTCGGCCTTGTCCACGCCCTCGGCCTCGGCCTGTTCGTAGTCGGGGACCACGAGGGCCTTGATCTTGCCGTTTCCGGCGTCGAGCACCAGCGATTCGAGCACGAGGTACATGTTGTTGAGCTTGTCCTCGATCTCCTCGGGATAGATGTTCTGGCCGTTGCCCGAGAGGATCATGGTTTTCGAACGGCCGCGGATGTAGAGCGTGCCGTCGGGGTCCATCGTGCCCATGTCGCCCGTATGGAGCCATCCCTCCTCGTCGAGGACCTTGTGGGTGTCCTTGTCGTTTTTGTAGTATCCCTTCATAACGTGCTCGCCGCGGACGAGGATTTCGCCGGCCACGCGCTGCGGGTCTTCCGAGTCGATCCTCACTTCGAGCAGTCCTTTCAGAAACCGGCCGCACGAACCGGCCTTGAACTCGTTGTCGGGGGTGAAGCTGATCAGCGGGGCGCATTCGGTCATGCCGTAGCCGATCGTGATCGGGAACTTGATCTTCATCAGGAACGATTCGGTCTCCTGGTTCATCGGCGCGCCGCCGACGATGAAGATTCCGACGTTGCCGCCGAAGGCGTCCATCAGTTTCTTGCGGATCACCGAGTAGATGGCCGAATTGAGCAGCGGAATCTTCATGGCGATCGACATGGGGCCTTTCTCCAGCATCGGGAGCACCTGCTTGCGGTAGACTTTTTCGAGGATCATCGGCACGCAGCAGATGATCGTGGGTTTCACGACGGCCATCGCTTCCAGCAGGATTTTCGCCGCCGGAATCTTGCCCAGCAGGGTGATGTGTCCGCCGACGGCCAGCGGCGCGAGGAAGTCGAACGCGCAGCCGTAGGCGTGGGCCAGCGGCAGGAACGACAGCGTGCGGCCTCCTTTCTGGAAGTACCGCTGTCCGGTCTGGGTGTTGATTGTCGTTGCGGCGAACACCACATTGCCCGTGAGGTTGTTCACCGTGAGCATCACGCCCTTCGAGTAGCCGGTCGTTCCCGAGGTGTAGTTGAGCAGGACGACCTGGTCGTTGGGGATTTCGGGATATTTGATGTCGTTGACGCTGAATCCGCGCGGATACTTGGTGCGGTAGTTCTTCACGATGTCGCGCTGGAACTTGGTGAGCGACTTGCCGTCGCGCTCGTAGATCGCGTGGAAGTCCGTGAGCGAGAATACGGCTTCGATCTGCTTGATCTGGTCCTCCTCGATCACGTCCCAGAAGTTGTCGCCCAGGAACAGCAGGCGGCTTTCCGAGTGGTTGATGATATGGATGATGTCCGCAGGGGTGAAATCCTGGAGGATCGGCACGATCACTGCTCCGTAGGTGATGGTTCCCATGTAGGTGATGCACCAGCGTGGGTTGTTGCGGCCGATGAGCGCGATTTTGTCGCCTTGCTTGATCCCGGCTTTCTTGAAAAGCAGGTGGATTTTCGCAATCTCCTTGGCCATTTCATAGTACGAAAAGGTCTCGCCCTTGAAATAGTCGGTCAGCGCCGACATCTCCCGATTTTCCCGAAAACTCGTTTCGTATATTTTCAGCAGGTTTTCCTGTAACATGACGCTTGCTTTAGGTCTTTATTGCGGCGCAAAGATAACGTAAAAATTTATTTTGCCGTATGCCGGCCGCAGGATTTATCCTTTTATGCGGATAATTTCGCCGAAAAGTCCGGAGCCGGTTATTCCCGATCGTGCTCTTTGCCGCTCTTTTTCCGCTCCTCGTCGTCGAGTTTCACGCGCCGCGGCTTCCAGATGAAGGTCTTCGACTCGGTTCCCGCCTTCAGCCGTTCGATGTTCTTGCGGTGGGTGTAGATCAGCAGGATGGCGATCACGAACGAGAACACCACGAAGGCCGTCGATCCGTTGACTTTGGGCGATATGAGGGTGAAGACGGGGAAGCAGCATCCGGCGACCATCGAGGCCAGCGACACGTAGTGCGAGACCATCAGTATCACCAGCCACACGCCGAAGCACAGCAGCGCCACGGGGGGATAGATGCCCGTCACGGCGCCCACGAGCGTCGCGACGCCCTTTCCGCCGCGGAATCCGGCGAAAATCGGGAAGATATGGCCCAGCACGGCGGCGAACACGGCGACGATCTTGAGGTTTATCAGGTCGTTCTGTCCGATCAGGTCGTCGTACTGCATCAGTTCGATGATCGTCACGGCCACGAATCCTTTCAGGAAATCGAGCGCGAAGACCGGCAGGGCGGCCCGCCGGCCCAGCACGCGGAGCATGTTGGTCGTTCCGGCGTTCTTCGAGCCGTGCTCGCGGATGTCGATGCCGTAATATTTCTTGCCGATCCATACGGCGCTTGGAATCGAGCCGAGCAGATAGGCAATGATAATCATGGTGGTAGCCGTATATATCGTCAGAATCATCTTTTTCGCGTGTTAACTTGTTCATGCAAATATAGTCAAAAAATCCGTATGTGAAAGCCGGGGCCGAAAAAACCGCCGCCGTATCCCGCATTTCCGGAGAATTTAGTATCTTTGCATTCTAAATGAATTAATGTATGAACACAAAGGCTTTGCTCGAACCGATGGGCTCGTGGGCGTGGTGGCGCTCGTGGTTTCTGATTTTCCTCGGCTGCTCGGTCATGGGCGCGGGGTTCGTGCTCTTCGTCAATCCCTACAAGTTCGTGCCGGGCGGGGTCTACGGCATGGGTATCGTGCTGCATAACATCTTCCCTTCGGTCCAGGTCGGTACGTTCGGTTACATGTTCGACATTCCGCTGATGCTGATCTCCATGCTGGTCTTCGGCGGCGGTTTCGGCACGCGCACGGTGCTGGCGGCGCTCTATACGCCGGGCTTTATGAACGTGCTCACGCGGCTGGTCTACCCGAATCCCGAGGCGGTCGAGTCGCTGGACCCTTCGCTGCTGCTGGGCGGGCGGCTGGACCTCTCGAACGACCTGCTGCTGACGTGCGTCATCGGCGCCGTGGTGATCGGCATCGGGCAGGGTATCGTCGTGCGGCAGCAGGCGACCACGGGGGGCACGGACATCGTGGGCATGCTGTTGCAGAAGTTCGCCGGGATCAAGTTCTCGACGGGCATCCTGCTGGCCGACGGGTTCGTCGTGCTGTCGGGACTGGCCGTGATCGGCTTCGGAATCGGCACGGGCGAGGCGGCAGCGAACGGCTGGATGCTGACGCTCTATTCGCTCATCACGATCTACATCTCGTCGCGTGTGATCGCCTACCTGCTCGACGGCGCGTCGTACGACAAGCTGCTGTTCATCATCAGCGACCATCACGAGCAGCTCAAGCGCTTCATCATCGAGGACCTCGACCGCAGCGCCACTTATATCAAGTCGAAAGGCATGTACACCGATGCGCTGCGCGACATGATCTTTCTGGTGGTGAGCCGCAAGGAGGTGCGCCTCGTGCAGCACAAGATCAAGGAGATCGACCCGAAGGCATTCGTCGTGGTGACGGATGCCTACGAAACCTTCGGGGAGGGCTTCAAGCAGTTCCCCGAGAAAAACGAGATACAGGCGGAATAAGAAAATTCACAATTCATAATTTATAATTCACAATTGGGGTTTAATATCAATACATTAAGGCCGCTCGAAGGGGCCGGGCGCAAACTTTTCATCGAGACCTACGGCTGCCAGATGAACGTCGGCGACACGGAGATCGTCGTTTCGCTCATGCAGCGCGAAGGCTATGTCTATACGGACCGCATCGGCGAGGCCGATGTCATCCTGATCAACACCTGCTCGATCCGCGACAACGCCGAGCAGCGCATCTGGGGCCGTCTGGCCGAGATGAAACGCTACCGGCGCGCGAATCCGGGTCTTGTCGTGGGCGTCATCGGCTGCATGGCCGAACGCCTGCGCGAGAAGCTGGTCGAGGGACCTGCGGGCGTCGATGTCGTGGCCGGGCCGGACGCCTACCGCGACCTGCCGCGCCTGGTGCGCGAGGCCGAGGCGGGCGGCAAGGGTGTCAACGTGCTGCTTTCGACCGAGGAGACCTATGCCGAAATCGCCCCCGTGCGCCTCGACCGCAACGGCGTGAGCGCCTTCGTGGCGATCATGCGGGGGTGCGACAACTTCTGTTCCTACTGCGTGGTCCCCTACACCCGGGGCCGCGAGCGGAGCCGCGATGCGGAGACCATCGTCGCCGAGGCGCGCAGTTTGTTCGAAAACGGCTACCGCGAGGTGACGCTGCTGGGGCAGAACGTCAATTCCTACCGTACGGGCGACGTCGATTTCCCGGAGCTGGTGCGCCGCGTGGCGTCGGTCTCGCCGCTGCTGCGCGTGCGGTTCGCCACCTCGCATCCCAAGGATATGAGCGACGGCCTGCTGGAGGTCATGGCCTCGATGCCCAACGTCTGCCGGGCGATTCACCTGCCGGCCCAGTCGGGCGCCACGTCGATGCTCGGCCGCATGAACCGCAAATATACGCGTGAATGGTATCTCGACCGCATCGCCGCCATCCGCCGCTATCTGCCCGACTGTGCGATCACCACCGACCTGATCGCGGGCTTCTCGGGCGAGACGGAGGAGGAGCACCTGCAAACCCTGTCGCTGATGCGCGAGGTGGGCTATGATTTCGCCTACATGTTCAAGTATTCGGAGCGTCCGGGCACTTTTGCCGAAAAGCACCTGGGGGACGACGTTCCCGAGGAGGTGAAGTCGCGCCGGCTGTCCGAAATCATCGCCCTGCAAAACGAGCTGGGCCATGCGAGCAACCTGCGCGATGTGGGCCGGGAGTTCGAAGTGCTGGTCGAGGGCGAGTCGAAGCGCGACAGGAACCAGCTGTCGGGCCGCACTTCGCAGAACAAGGTGGTGGTTTTCGACCGCGGGGATCATCGGGTCGGCGACTATGTGCGGGTCCGTATCACGGGCTGCACGCCGGCCACGCTATTCGGAGATGTCATTTCCGGACCGTGCAATTAAAAGTGAAAAATTAAGAATTAAAAATTTCTGTTTTATGCGTTTCGATGAACTCGACCTGGAGGATGAAATCCTCGACGGTCTTGAGGATATGAATTTCCACGAGATGACTCCCGTGCAGGAGCACACGATTCCGGTGATTCTGGAGGGCCGCGACATTATCGGCTGCGCCCAGACCGGTACGGGAAAGACCGCGGCCTATACGCTGCCGCTGCTGAACAAACTGCTCATCGAGGGCAACCCCGACAATGTGGTGAAATCGCTGATCATCGTGCCGACGCGCGAGCTGGCGCAGCAGATCGACCAGCAGTTCCAGGGCTTCTCCTATTATGCGCCCCTCTCGACGACGGTGGTCTACGGCGGTGGCGACGGCAAGGGCTGGGACATCCAGAAAAACGGCATGCTGAACGGCGCCGACGTGGTGATCGCCACTCCGGGCCGCATGATCGCCCACCTGCAAAACAGCGGCGTCGATCTTTCGCACGTCGAATACCTGATTCTCGACGAGGCCGACCGCATGCTCGACATGGGTTTCTCGGACGACATTATGAAGATCATCTCCTACATGCCCGCCGAACGGCAGACGATCATGTTTTCGGCGACGCTGCCCCCGAAGATCCGCGAACTGGCCAAGACCATTCTGCGCAATC
>OLSF01000640.1_pt1 | contig 35383 bp, 35 predicted proteins | sample 1672301 | NCBI WGS metagenome assembly OLSF01 (sample SAMEA3136669, study PRJEB25190) | human gut metagenome | biome: human gut; feature: human-associated habitat; material: faeces | place: Austria | collected 2013
AAAGAAAAAGAGGAACTAACATTTTACACGGAAGAGTAAATCTTATAAGACCTCTATCTTCCAAAGAACTCTTCATTCTAGCTAACGATTGCTCATCATCACCTCCAAACCAACAATTAGGATACTGTAAATAACACAAAACTGTAATAACAGCATATCCTATCAACAAGCGTTTAAGGAGCTTTAATAAGAATTCAGTACTTACGTTATGTAATCTTAAATAATAATAGAATCCAAACTGTAAAAAGACCATAGATGTGTATTTAAGCACTCGATCTATTTGCTGTCCATTTTTAATGCCAATAAAAACCGATAATAGAAAAACTACATATAGTATTGCAGTTGCTACTTCGAGTTTTGTAATAGTAGTTCTTGATTTATACTTAATAAAACAAAAGGCAAAAAAGAACGCATACAATATATCTATAGCATTTAAGATATTATGTAAAAAAGTATATGGAAGAAAATAATAAAAACGAATTATATGAAGTATATAAATCACTACGAATATTTCACATTTCCTACCCGTATATTTCTTATATATCACCCCCATATTAATACTATAATATTAAACAAAAGGTACCCAATAAGCTCCTGGATGATAGTCATATTTCTTTTCTTCTCGCTTTCCTATAGGCTTAGCTGGTACGCCGCCGACTACCGTCCAGGCTTCAATATCCTTGGTAACAACTGCTCCGGATGCAACTACGGCACCTTTACCAATTGTTACTCCGGGCAATATAATACAATGGGAACAAAGCCAGGCATAATCTTCGATTCTGACAGGTGCCCCTTTAGCTGCAAAATGAATATCATTATAATCATGATGTAATGACCAAATACAAATATTACTAGCAAGACAAACATCCTTCCCTATATAAACACCAATACGACAATCTATATGGTTATGAAAGCCAATAGAACTCCCCTTACCCACTTCAAAAGGCCCTTGCCACCATTCAAATCCTGAATAAATAGGGACACTTCTATGCACATGAACATTTTTATACGTATTAATAATCAGATTTCGAATTAATTTACAAGGTATCTTTGTCCAAATACGGATATAAATCCACTTACATGCAGTAATAAAACACCTAACTCTTCTTGCTGAATCCAATAAAATTCTATGTTTCTTTACAAAATCTTTTATCATTCCACTTTCTTTAAGTTGTTATTTACTATTTTTTTAGATGCTAATTTATTCCAAACTATTAAGTTTATGAACTTTCTTTCATTTTTACTAAGACCTCCGCCGTAATATGTAATGGCAGAAACAAAGCAACTAAACAAAACCATTAAAGAAAAATTTGTCCAAAGATTAAAATTAAGATACGAATAAAAAAGAGTAATAATTTCGTAAACAAATAGACCTAACAACAGAAAACGTAAATAAACATCCAAATAAAATCTCAACATAGGAAAACCTGCATTTTTCTTTGCATAGAACAAATCAAAAAATTCTTCAAATAACCAAGGTACTATACTTACAATTAAAACGACATTAGGCGAAGCTCCTAAACTATATGCTATATAACATAAAGGTATTGCTGATAGAACACATATGCCGCCTGTTAAATTAGTCATTTTTATTTTACCAGTTGCATGAGTCACAAAAATAACTGGATGAATAATAACCTGCATCAACGATTGAATGCAGACGATTTTAAGAAATGTAGATGTATAATCTGGATAATCTCCCAACCATATATTAAGTACGAATTCAGCATCAATCAATAAAGGCATCATCAAAACAAGTAAAAGAGCTGCAGAAACTTTTGCACTGTTTATTACCAAATTTGCCATTTTCTCTCTTTCTCCACTTGCATAGTACTTAACGATTTGAGGGAATACAGCAATCTGAAAATTATGGGCAAACATTAATAATACATTATTTACTTGAAAAGCGATTCCTCTCGCAGCATTGACAATAGTACCAAAGAAAAGATTAAGCAAGACATTAACTCCTTGTCCTTGACAAGTACCAGCAAACATTCCAATAACTGACCACCCTGAGAATGAAACCATTTCTTTCATTGTGATTTTATCTATCTCAAGTTTGTTGTTACATTCTATGAATTTCTTCTTACTATAAACCCAATATATTAGTGCAGTCGATAGTTGAGTTATTAATATAAATAGTCCATATAGAATTAGTTTATCATAAGATAATACTTGTATGACATATAAGATTGCAAGCTTTATTACAGTATCATATATACTTAAGTAGGCATATATACCCATTTTCTCGTGCGAAATAATAACAGCATTAAATGGCACTTGTAACACCTGTATTACAGCGGTTAAGACAGAAAATTGGAATACCCAAAATGAAGCATCAATTCGCTCTTGTGCTATATTCATTTTGTTATTAATAAACCATAAACCCAAAGTTTCTGCTAAAACAATCAAAATTAAAGCAATACAGATATGAATTATTACTGCATTTGAAAAGACTTTTTTGAGTTTCTCTATATTTCCTTTTCCAATCTCATACGATAGGAAACGCTGCGTACCCACAGTCATTGTTCCATTAATAAACATGAAAATAGATACAAATCCACCAACTACATTATAAAGACCATAATCTGATATTCCCAATGTCTGAAGTACCACACGGGATGTATACAATCCTACCAGTAAAGAAAATAGCATTCGAATATACAAATACATAGTATTCTTAGCTATTCGTTTATTATTTTCGTTCTCTATTGCCACTTTGTTTGGTATATTCTTCTTGACTTAAATTAAGTCGCCATACAGAGAACAACAAGTAGTGCAAGGCATAGTATTTCGATGTTCTCAAATTTCAACTTTTACTTCTCAATGGTCTAAAACACAAATGATATATATCATAACAAATAATTTAAACCAACTTGTCATGCCCAATGAATATCGCATACATTCCTCTTATTAAAGTCCTATTTTCCAAGTATAATTCATCACCTTTTTTATAATCGGAGCCATATCATAATATTTATATTCAGCCAATCGACCACCAAAAATAACATTTAGTTCTTGGGCTCCCAAAGAACGGTACTGCTCTGCTAGAATATTGTTGCGTTCATCATTTATCGGATAGTAAGGATCCATCCCCTCCATCCATTCCATACTGTATTCTTTTGATATGATCGTTTTTGAGCATTTGTTAATATCCGCACCAAACATTTCAAAATGTTTGTGTTCAATAATACGAGTCCACGGCGTTTCACGGTCAGTGTAGTTCACTGCAGCATTGCCCTGGAAGTTCGATTTATCCAAAGTCTCCGTTTCAAAACGGACAGAACGATATTCCAGCGTACCCAACTTATAGTCGAAGTAAGCATCAATCGGCCCAGTGTATACAACCTTATCAGCCAATGCATCCAACTCAGCTTTGTTCTCCAGATAGTCTGTATTCAACCGAATCTCAATGCCATCCAAGATATTTTCGATCATCTTGGTATATCCACCAATCGGAATTCCCTGATAAAGTGCATTGAAGTAGTTATTATCAAAAGTCAGCCGAACAGGCAGGCGCTTGATGATGAAGGCGGGCAGATCCTTGCAATCGCGACCCCACTGCTTCTCGGTGTAGCCTTTGATGAGCTTTTCATAGATGTCGCGGCCGACAAGGGAGATTGCCTGCTCCTCCAGATTCTTCGGCTCACCAGTAATTTCTTTACGCTGTTCTTCAATCTTCGCAGCGGCTTCCTCAGGTGTCACAACACCCCACATCTTATTAAAGGTATACATATTAAAGGGCAACGAATACAGCTCACCCTTATAGTTGGCAACCGGCGAGTTGGTAAAGCGGTTGAACTCGGCAAACTGGGTGACGTAATTCCAGACCTTTTTTTTGTTGGTGTGGAAGATATGTGCACCATACTTATGGACATTGATACCCTCGATATTTTCTGTGTAAATGTTGCCTGCAATATTTGGGCGCTTATCCGCTACCAAAACAGACTTACCATGTGTTTTTGCTTCGTGTGCAAAAATCGCTCCGTAAAGACCGGAGCCTACTACTAAATAATCGTACATCTTTTTCCCTTCCCTCACTTACTATGTTTAATCTTTTTCAATAATTGATTCTCTATATCAATCACTAGTGGTTCTTTCATAACAGTCAAAATTCCAAAGTATACGCCAAAGAACACGACAGCAGATACGCACAGCATAGTAAAGATACCAAACGATGTTTGTTTTATAAATACAGATAATATACTTGCGGTTGCTAAAGCAATTACCAATGATCCATAATGAACATTTCTAAATGCATTTTTAATTTCATTTCTTAATACAATATACTGCACCATTAATACTGCTGCCTCAGCAGCTAATGTTCCAATTGCGGCACCGGCAGAAGCCATTCTCGGAATCAAAAGCGCATTTAAAATAACATCTACTATAACGCCTGCAATTTCCGAATAAAGAACCGCCTTTTCTCGTCCCAGCGGAACCAACATCTGGATACCCATAATATTAGTGAGTCCAATGAGTAGCAATGTAGGCATAATAATCTGCATTGGAACAATCGAGCCAGCATAGGCTGAACCTGACAAGAAGAAAATACCTTCTTTTGCAAATATAATAAAATACACCATCATCGGCGATGCCACTAAAAAAACAAAGTTGGTTGCCTTCTTTGTGATACGATAAAACTCCTCCATAAGATTATGCTCAACGTAATACGATGCTCGCGGCAACAATACTACCCCTAATGATGTAACAATGCTAACCAAAATTGATTTAATTTTCACAGCTGCATTATAATATCCAACATCCACATCCGATGTCATAAAACCAAGCATCACAGTATCCAAATGAGTATAAATTGTCGTAGCACACGACATTGCAAAAAATACTGCAACAGCATTAAAATGTTGTTTGAAATTGTAGTTTCCTACCGGCTTAAGCGAAACATACTTATGTACATGAAAAAAATTAAAAATATTAGAAGCTGACGCAGCTAAAATAGAGATTCCTCCATAGATAACGTAGTCACTCTTCTGATGAATCAGCGCAAACATCGCTACTAAAGCAATAAACTTAAAAATAATGGATCTAATCGTTATATAGGTATACTGTTCTAACGCCTTATAGAGCCATTCCATTCCGATTGCGTTAAACAGAATTGTCAGGCTAACAATCAAAAACAATGATTTATCCTGTTGCAGCCTTGGTACAAGGGCAATCGCACCAAACAATGCTACATATGCAATTAAGCTCATCGTGAAATTGATGATGAAAAGTTCTTGAACAGTTTTTGTAAGCTTTTCCCTATTATCTCGAATCTTTGCACAAGCCCGAATACCATAAGTCGGAATTCCTAATTGCGCGAACATCGCAAAATACGATACCACTGAGGTTGCGAATGAGACCTTGCCAGTTCCCTCAGGCAATAGTATACGGGATACATAAGGAAATGTGATTAATGGGAATATGAATTGCGACATTGTTAAAATCGTATTCATTATAAAGTTAAGTTTTAAAGATTTCGTTTTACTCATTTGTTTGAACCATGCTTCCAATCAATCGTCTATACGCTTCTTCAAGCCCCACTCGCGGAGTCCATCCTAGTTTTCTCATCTTATCGATGTTCAACCTCATTTTTGTATCAGCAGCATATCCATAAGTATTTGATTCTGGAACATCAAAAACAACTTTAATTTTATTCTCAGCAATTTTATCACACACCATAGACGCCATATTAGCAATCGTTGTATGCGTAGTAGGATTCGAAATATTATATGCCTCACCATTTGTTCCTTTCTCAAGAAGCAAAAGGAGCGCCAAGCAGGTGTCGCTTGTGTAGCAATAGTTTCCTTCTGAAAGACCTTTTGTATGTAATACAATGTTCTCATTTCGGATAACACTTCTTGCAAATTGTGCAAACACACGATTCTCTCCCGGTAGAATCCCAGCTCCAAATGTCTGAGCTAAACGTGCAATTCTTACAGGAACACCATATTCTGCCATATATGCAATACACATATTTTCGCACATGCGTTTGCTCTCAGGATAATTACTTCTAATCTTAAGTGGATCCAAATATCCTATATTCTCTTCTTCTACATTATTATTCTCACTAAAAAATGAGCCATATACTTCCATTGAAGATACATAGACAAAAGATTTACATTTCTTTTTGACAGAGAAATCTAATATATTTTTTGTTCCTTGCAACGCTGTCATTATCGTTTCAACTGGCTCTTCGACCATCATTTTCGATGCGGTAACACTCGCACAATGAATAATGTAGTCGACATCTTCTGTTATACAAATTTCATCAAGTATATCTCCATAAACTATTTTTAAGTCTTTACGATTGCACAACTCCTTATATAGATCTTTGGTTTTTTGTCTGTTTCGAGCCATCCCTATGATCTTATTACTTGCACCATCCAAATCATTATAATTAAGTAGTGCACGTACAAGAGACAGTCCAACCAGTCCAGTTGCACCGGTAATAAAAATCGTTGAATTTCTTAAAGTTTTGATTATTTTCAGTTCTTTTGCAATATTATCTAAATCTTCTTGCAATATATAATCGTTTGTTATCATGTTTAAGTTATATGGTAATAATTTACTACCACATAATTCCTCCTATTCTATCAACTTCAATTATCCTCGCTATACTTCATTGTTTTTTCAAGCTGGGACAAGACAATAAGCAACGTTAAATATATAAACGGTATATTTGTCACAATAAAAATACAGATAAAAATCAGTAGAAAACTAAGGCTATTGTATTTTTTGTATTTTACAGCGCCAATCATGCCCTTGATTATGGAAAACAAATACGCCACTCCAAAATATAATCCGCCATAGTCTACTACCAGCATAATCGAATTACTAAATCCAGTGTTACTACTGCGCCATAGAGGCATCATTTTCTTTATTTCATCATAATTGCCATATCCAACTCCGAATAAAAAATGCTTCTTCCAAACCTGATAGCCAACTGCAAAGTCATTTAGCCTTGCATATCCTGAAGCCGAATCTGCTTTCAAATTATACAAATATAACATAATACATACAACCAGTCCTATTGCAATGGGAACACTAACAACCTTGATTGCATGAATAAACTTTTGTTTTGAGTTCGATAATAAATATTTTGCAGAAAATCCAGCCAGCAATACCAAATATCCTGTTATAGAGATTGTACTCAACGTTGCTACAACAAGAATAATAATATTAATCCTTGATGGTCTTTTTCGGAAGAACATCTCAATCAAGAAAGCTATACTAAAGTGAAATGCTGCCATGGGTGCTTCGCAAAAAAAAGCTATATTACGCACTGCATCTATCTGCTTTATATTACTCATCTGTTGCTGAAAGTATAAATAATAATAGTTTTTAACTAATACATGATCTCCGTTTCCAGTCCATATGCTATAGATTTCACTACTTGGCTGCAAATATGAAAGCATCGAGCCAAAAACCCAAAAAAACAACGATATGGTAGCGATAATTATAATAGTCTTTCGATAATATTGTAAAATACCTGAAATATCCTTTGTTTCAAAGACAATCATACTTATTGCAATTACCGAGAGAACAAGTTGGAGTGTACCATTAAAATTCACTGGACGAACACATATGTATACGGCTAAATATACTGTAATCAAAAATATAGAGAAAACTGTTTGCTTTTCAACTTTACCACTATTTGAGCAATATAGAATTCCAATCGCCGCAATCCATAGCATCCCCAATATTAACCATGAAAACCATCCCTGAACTGTTTCTAGCTTACTCCACATAGATTGTCCGTTTAGCACTAAAAGAACAGCAACTAAACACTCAAAAAATTGTTGCTTATTTATTTTGATTTTCACATTAGTTCTAACCTTTCTTAATGTCATTGATTATCTTGTTGCTAAAATCCACAGTACATAAACGCGAACTATCACCATTTACAGAATATCCTTTACCGCTTTTTTAAGGTAATATCCATTGCGAACCTTTTTTCCTATTTCCTGTGTTGATTGTTGGATTTTTCTATATTCTGTATCCGACAATTGTTTTATTGCCTCAGCAATTTCGTCCAAGGAGCTAATTAAAATACCACAATGATTTTGTTTGACAAAATTCGCAAGTGCTGCTTCTTTCCAAATAATAACTGGCTTCTCCGCTGCTAAATAAAGAGATGTCTTGTGTGGATTATTGATTCTTAAGTAGTCGCCATATACTCCCATACATGTTTGCGCCGATTTCCCATCCCAAACTAATCCAAAACTTCCATCCATTGCATAGACTAGTTCATTTGGGTTAAATGAACCCTTATAATCAATATTACTTTGTGGGGTTGTTTCATAACCTACGCCGTACAGATTAAATCTTGGAATTTGCGGCAAATGATATGCATATTCTGCTTTGTGCTTCCTTAAGTTGCCTGCGATAATAACTGGATCAGTCCGTTTATTATCACTGCATCTTAAAGATTCCTCTGAAAAACCTAGTATAAGATAATCAAAAATTTCTAATACTCTAATTCTTTTCTCCTCGACACCCATATCCGAAAGAAATTTTTTCATACTATCATTATGCGCAATAATCTTCGTCGCACATAATAATGTATTTTTTTCCTCTATACGCAATCGAACTCTCTTGGCCAAAGAAACATCTTTTCTTTTGGAGATTCTCAAAAGCTCCAAATCATGAATTAACAGAACAATTTCCACGCCTCTTTCTGTTAATTTTTTTAATGTATTAGAAAGAAAAATAGAGTGTTCGATACATGGGAACTGGACAAAAACCTTATCACCGCTGTTTAATTTTTCCAAAGTTCTTTTCCATGCTGCGTTAACTGTCGCATGAGAAATTAGTCTTATAACGAAATTTCCACCTCTCCCTTTTGAAGAATTTTCAACCAATAATTCTTCAAGGCCACATTCTTTAAAAATGCAATCCGCATCGTCTCGTGCTTTTACTCCGGCTGTCTTCTGCACTCCTTCTGATGTTTGAATTTCCTCGATATAATAATTCATTGTCTATTCTGCCCTCCTCGTAGTCGCGTTTAGTTCAACTGCTGGTTTTCCCTCGCATCATATAACGCACGAAAGATATAAAAGTCATCAGGCGTAGTAATCTTGATATTTTCTGTAGGCCCAACTACTACCGATATAGAGTGATTATATGCACGCATCATTGTGCACGAATCAATCATATCTGTGTGTCCTTCTTTAATAGCCCTTTCATCAACATCCAAAATGTCCTTTAACCAAAAGCTTTGTGGTGCCTGAGCCATTCTAGAGTTTTTTCTGCTCGGAACATCCGCCACCCTTCCCATCTCATCCACGAGAACAACAGTTTCTTTAGCTAATGTACAGGTAATAGCCGAACCATTCTCCTTTACACAATGAATATTATCTGAAATTGTACGTTCATCTATTAACGGTCTTACCCCGTCATGAATTAAGACAATATTATCATTTACTCCATAAACATCTCTAGCGGCACACAATCCATTATAAATCGATAACTGTCCAGTTTCTCCACCCGGAACAATCTTACCAATTTTATCCAATCGATATCTATATTTCATTTCTTGCATATATGGAATCCAATCCTCCACACAAACAACAATAATTCCATCTATTTCCTGATGATGCTCAAATATTTCTATCGTGTGTACAATAATGGGTTTTCCGTGCACAAGTAAAAACTGCTTTGGACGATCCTTTGTATTCATTCTTCTTCCCACGCCGCCTGCGAATATTACAGCTATATTCATAATAATCCACCTTCTTAAATTCTCACCTTTCCAATAACATATTTACGAAAAGCAACTGCTAAAACTATTGTAACTATAATGCACGCAAAAAGACTCAAATAAATATTCGATGTAAGTTTCCACTCCTTGCATAGTATCATAGGTATTCGTTGCAAAATATATAGACCCAACAAATTCTGTCCACACCATAAAAGTGTAAAACTATCCAATTTGACTCTCATTGACAGCAACACTATTACTAACACAAAGAGCAAATAATAGAACTGATTTAAAATCAGATTTACATCACGACAGTATGCACAAATTGCGAAAGCAATCGCTGCCCCCCCCCAAGCAATCCACCAATTGTTATTATATAAAATTTTACTATCAATTTTTTTCTTAGCTATCGCATACCATAATCCAAAGGCATAGCAAAGCACAGTATTATAATATTGGCTATCTTTAAATTTTCTTATAACAAGAATGTAACCTGCAATAAAAAATGTTGTTATCAGCAACCCTTTTATTAAATCATTCCGTGAAATTCTAAATCCAACATAAGTAAAACTGTACATCATCAGAATTGCCAATATATACCATGTACTATTTCCAACGCCTTCCCATCCAACAAACGATAAAATAATTTGTTTCCAGGTCATCTCAATATTTAAGCACAGATTCATTACGACATATAAGCAAATTGCTATGTCAAAAAGAAGCATGGTTTTGAAAATGCGCCTCCTAGGCATCCTATTGACATAATTATGTTCTTTCATTATAGAGGTCATTACTCCGTATCCAGAATAAAACATAAATGTTGTAACAATAAGTTGTCCAAAAATTTTATTCAGATATAGAAATGGAACTTCAATTACAGCGTTCAACTGTACATACTGATTAAAATGCCGCAAGAACACAAGAATAATAAAGATACCATTTATCATTTGTGTTTGTTCACGACTCATGTAACCGTCATATCCATTATTACAAATTCTGCTTCTCCAGAGAATCAGAAAAAACACCGTTATCAAAACAATCGTCATGTCGTATAAGTCCACCCCTTTTCTTTAATAATCTTTGCTGGAATTCCTGCTACTGTAACATTATCAGGAACATCATGTACAACAACGGCTCCAGCAGCAATCACCACATTATTTCCAATCTTAACATTTCCTAAAATGCAGGAATTGGTACCTATGAAAACATTATCTCCAATTGTGGGACACCCCCCCGAATCCTGCACCGGCTGTTCCTAAAACTGTATTATTATAAATTCGACAATTTTTTCCTACCTTGCAACCTTTATTCACCGTCACCGACCCATAATGGACAATTCTCAGTCCCTTTCCAAACACATTACATGGAATAGCCAATCCTAGTCTTTGACTTTCGCGTTCTAATTTCGCTCTATAACTCAAATAAACAATTTTTCCAAATATATCCTTTCTGCAATTGCGATAGTATTCCGTTTTTCTTAATAACTTCTGAAAATTTTGCGGTTCGCCTATTATGCTATCTGGAAATTTGTTTGAAAATCCATGACTCTCATATTCGATATATTCTTTCAATTCTTCTTTGGATTGAATCATATGTTCCCCCTGCTATCAACAATTTGCAAATTTATTAATATAATCGCATACTTGCCTACAAGCCGTACCATTTTCATAGTTTCCTAAAGAAGCATGATGAGTTTCCATTCTCTTTAAATAATCTTCCTGATCAAAATGGTAGATTTCTGATTCTAACTGATCATTCGTTTCGCACACAGGAAATCCCCATGAATGAACATCACGGTCAAACCCCGGTGTTTTTTCATAAATTTCGAGATCTGGTGTAAACAAAAAGCACGGTTTTTCGGTGAAAGAATAATCCCACATACTTGAAGAATAATCTGTAATCAAAATATCTGAAGCAATCAAAAGTTTCTGCATATCTGGAAAATCTGATACATCAATAACGTTCTTTTCCAAAATGCCACTTTCAGTATGATGTCCTCTTCCCAGTACTACTACACTCTTTCCAACTTTACTGCTTACAGCTCTTTTCACCATGGAAATATCAAGTTGCTCGCTTCTCAATCTTCCTTTTCGCCATGTGGGTGCAAACAGCACAATAACATCTTCAGATGAAAAATTATATTTTGCAGCAATTTCTGTTCGAATTTTGTTGATAAAGTTTATGTCTTTTACGAATAAAACATCATTTCTCGGCATTCCAGAAGACAGTATTTCCCCATCATACATAAAACTTTTTCTTACAACATTGTCTGAAAAATACTTACTACTTGACAAGTATAGATTTACTTCTTTCCCAGAAATTTTAGTTCTATATTTTGCCAACTCACTTGATTCTTTATTATCTGCGGCAACCTTTTTATAGCATCCACCACCATGCCATGTATCAATTATCAGTTGCCCTTTTCGCCTTGGAATCCACATCGCTGCATTATTTCCAATAATGACATTTGCCGTTATTGTATAGTAAAACCAGCTTATGGATTTATACTTTATAATCTTACTAGCGGAAATATCTTGGAATTTATTAGTATCTTTAAATGCCCAAACGATTTCAAATTTTTCTGGATAATTTTTCTGTAAGTACTCACTTATGTACTTTGGATTGCAAGAATAAGATTCTCCCAAGTAACTGCTTAGCAGGACTCTTCCTTTTTTTATTGGAAAAAAAGAAAAAAGATGTGTGCCACATCGCAACGTTTTAATACCTATAATCTTTAATTTATCATATATTGATTTATTCATTTTCTACTCCGCTTTAGATAGTAGTCTTCTAGCCAACCTAGGTGTGAATATTGAAATCATTTGTTTTTCTCCCTAATCTGAGCCTCTTTTTCCAAATAATATTCTTCCATATTCTTTGCTGTTGCATTCATATCGAACCCTGCATCTATGATATATTTTTGCATATTCGTATGCGCCTTTGAACTTTGTGCCATTTCAATTGCAGCCTCTGCCCATTTTTCGGCACCATCACTCAACATCAATTTACGGTAGATCGGCGTAATATCTGTTTCTGGCGGAAGTCCCTCCGAGCAAACAATGGGAACACCTGCCGCCTGTGCTTCAATCGCCACAATTCCCAGACCCTCAAACAAAGACGGAAAAACAAAAATATCCATCGCCTGATAAATTCTGTTCATGTCTTTACGGTTGCCCAAGAATTGCACACTCTCTGTCAGACCCTTGTCCGCAACTTTGCTGCGCACCTTTTCTTCCAAAGGCCCCGTACCTACAAGAATCAATTCTGCGTCTGGCTGTTTCTTTTTGATTTCCGCAAAAACGTCAATCAAAAAATCATGGTTCTTTTGTGGATGCAGTCGTCCAACATGACCAACAACGAATTTGTTCTCTAATCCAAGTTCCTGCCTGACTTCTCTCCGTGTGTTCTCATTTGCAATAAACTGCTGAGAGTCAATTGCATTTTTCAACACCCGGAAAGGCTTATCCTTAAACAAATATTTTCCAGCTTCTTCTGAGCACGCAAAAAGATCTGTTGCGTTCAGAGTAAACAGTCGCTGCATGAATAATTTGGGCAAATATTTTATATCATGCACGGTCTCATTGTTGTGTGAATGAGCAATTCTCACAGGAATTCCCGCCTTTTTTGCTGCTTTCAGGCAGAAATATCCAATCGTATAAGCATGACAATGCACAATTTGATATTCATGATGCTGCTTGAAGAAGTTCTTCAGATCTTTCTGAAATTTAGGAAGATTCAGGTCCTCCCGGAAAGACAGCTTGTAAACGTGCCCTCCCATACTTTCAATTTCATCGTCGTAAAATTGCTTTTCTTTATACACAACCCAAAAATCAAACTGCACTTTCGTGCGGTCAATTTTTCGATAGATATTCATTAACAACGCCTGTGTGCCGCCAGCTTCCATTCTCTGGAGTATATGCAATACTCTTATCGGCTCTCCCATGAATTCTTCCTCCGTAAATCTCAAAGCGATTTGATTTTTTGAATCAATTTGCTTGGCAAAATAGCCTTTATCCGGGCTTTGAGCTGTAATCCCACCTTCAGATTTGATACAAAATCTGGTTCATCAATTTCCTTATAAAAATTGCTTCTATTTTCTGGTCTGTGGCTTGGCTGTACGAGATTATGCTGTTTTACCATTGCTTCTTTCAATGTTGCCTGCTCTGTCTCGGCAAATGGCTTCATCTTTTCAAAAAGCTCTTGTCCTTTTTCCGTATTCACAAATACGCTGGATACCCCTTTGGGCGAATTAAATCCCGGATGACTCTTTGCAATTCCCCAAAAATCGCCCACGGTAATATCACCCACGCGGCTTGTATTCGCGTAGGCGCACTGATAACAGCTCTCTCTATAACAATCGCCATCCATAAAATGTTTTCCATAGCGATCAAGGGAGAGTGTCTTTGTCTTTGTCTTTGTCTTTGTCTTTGTCTTTGTCTTTGTCTTTGTCTTTAGTAAATATTGTGTTCCCCAGCCTCTTTTATCTTTTGAACGGAAATTGAAGTAAATTACTCGACCATCTGTTTGCCTATTCTGATATTCAATATACTTTTTGAAAAATTTAGGCGATGGAACACCATGACAAATCAAATCAACCGTATACAGGTTTGGCTTATCTCCGCCGAGAAACGCATATAATCCAGCAATCTGACAGGGTGTTCCTGTATAAAGAACTTTTTTTCCTTCTGCAAGCCGCTGCTTTACTTTTGAATAGCTGTACTTCGGATCGGATTGAACATATTTGGAGGATTGGATTTTTTCTCTCTCCGCGTTGCTTTCAATCTCAATATGGCTTACAACAAGCTGTTCATCGCAGGCAGCACCATAGACTACACCACCCATTTGCAACACTGCTTTTGCAGCACTGTCTGCAGCGCCGCCAGATGCAGATTTCATAATATCCGCATCGTTTTTGTTGCGCCATGCCCACACCGTTTGAGGCATATTCCGATGTTGTTCTATGTTTTCTGCGGGGCAGGTTTTTAAGCACTTACCACATTCAACACAGTTTTTTTCATCGACAATCGGATACCAGAAGCCCTCTTTGTTTTCTCCTATGGAAATGCAATGTTTTGGACAGCTTTGCTCACAGCTTTTGCAACCGACACATTTCTCCTTGATCCGCGATATATTCTCCATGTCATCCCTCAATATTATTCTGCAGATACTTCTTTGCTATTTCCCTCTGTTTCTGCAAAACATCATCTACTTTTTTATAGTCAATTGGCTGCTGATTGATTCGTTCCGTATCTTCTACTTTCGTTGTCATCCGCTCTGTCAGAACCAAACGATTCAACAAATCACTGAGTTTTTCTTCATTTCCGTAGCTGTTTCCTACGCTCTTACGAATCAGTGTTGTAAATGGACGGTGTGTAATCACAGAGAAGATACTGCCATGGAAAGTATCTGTAATCACTTCTTCTGCATTTCTGAAATAAGCCAGAACCTCAAACGGCGAGCAGTCGACAAACCGGTCTGCACACTTCTGGATGCCTCCAATGGCATAAACTTTCAAATTCTTTTTCTTTGCATATTCTGCGATCCAATCTGCCTCTTCGTTAGAAATACGCCCAGCGTATGCATACAGAATCAAATATTTCTCGGTTGCTTCGATCTGTGGAATCCTGTCGCAGCAATTCATATAGTCATACGTCAAAACCGGGTCCAGATTATATACCGGTTCTTCCCCAGTGAATTGCTCTACAATGCTTCCAGAGTTTGCATCTCTCACAGAAATTGCATCAAACTCTTTCAGAAGATTTCCAACTTCACCAGCTTTTTGATACTTTTCCAGCTTTTCCAGTGTTGTGTTTCCAAACGATGCTGCATAAGTAATCAATCTGTCTGCACGATTATCTTTGCCAAACAGTTCTGTTGAATAGCCTACGTTGGAATTTTTCTGAATACAGTTAAAAACTTCGTCGCTTCCAATAACCAGACAATCCAGCGTGGGATTGTAATTCATCTCATCGGTAATTCCCAAAAGCGGCATATACTTTTTAGCGAAAGACTGCTTATATCGAATGAATGACAATTTATGGGAAAGCGGAGCCTGATACTGAAATGTTTCCAGTCCTTTTTCCAATTTGCGAATGAATTTGTTCTTACTATCCGCATTTTCGGCAATAACCGGTGCACCGACATGGTAATCTACAAATTCCACTTTATGTCCTAATTCTTCTATCAACTGCTTCAGTGCATATGCCTGCAAAAAAGAGCCATAATTCGCAATGCGCTGCATTGACATGATTCCAACTTTTTTCATCTATTCATCCTCAAAACAACTTGTCTACCAGCTTCTCCAGTTCTTCATTGAACTTTGCGTTATTGCTACTCATACCATGTCCCATGTCTGCAACAATCTGGTCGTAGTTCGTTATAGTATCACCCAGCGTCTCAATATCTTCCACATCAATGATTGTGCCCATCCGCTTTGACACATTTCGTGCGAATTCTACCTGATGGTCATTCACGTGTTCATTGAACTGGTGTTGGCGCGGCACAACGATTGGTGTCTTGCCGACCTGCAGTGGCATGATGAAACTTGCCGGACCACCGTGTGTGATCACAATTCGTGCATCTGCCACATTTTTAACCATCTGCTGATATGGAATCAGCTTGCTCCACTTGCAGTATTTAGGTTCGTATGTACTGAATCCCGTTTGAATGATTACATCGTCCTGAATCGTACCATCTTTTTTTAATTCATCTATTTTTTGAATCAGCCGATTAAACGGCTGCTCATGTGTTCCCACCGTCACAAAAATCATTTTCTCGTCACCTACTTAGAATATGCTGCCAAGGTTAACCGCTTTCGGATAAACCTTCTTTTGTTCTTCCCACTGCACAACAAACTTGTCTACAATGGGATAAACCATCTTACCGGTCATTGTCGGCTTATCAATGCGATCAAACACTTCAATATAAACCAACTTTGCCCCCATCATCTTTCCAAGATAGAAGAACGGAACGGCTACAGCTGCGCCACAGGAAATGATTAAATCTGGCTTTTCCTTGTGAAGCACATTCCATGCAATCTTGGTATTCTTAATAAGAGCCTTTAGACTCCGGTTTGTCGGATAATAACAAGGATACATTTTTTCACCTTCGAGTAAGCTTCTTGCATCCTCTTTATCAAACGTAACCCAAAAATGATCCTTATCTTTCCAGAATGGCTTTAACATATATAGGTGGTTCAAATGACCACCCGATGAACCCACTAAACATACTTTCATAATTCAACCCCCTCCATTCCCAAAATATTTATGTGTACATCCATCCGGATGAAAATGCTTATTTATAAAGTGCGGTACAATACCCACATTTGTGTTCATCACACACTCTTCCAAGTCTTTTCCCTTACTGTCGTACCCTTTCGGCGCAGCAATCATATTTCTACTTTTCTCCGGTTTATCGAGTACACCTGTCTTGCTTTTGCAAGCATCGAAGTGTTGTTTTATACTGTCGAACCCCGTCCATGTTCCTACCCCATTTTTGCGAAGTGCTGTTTTATACACTCAAAGGGCGCAGATGCATATATGTTGTTGAAACTGTATATATCATCCGTTCTCAGCCACGCTCTCATAGTCACTATGAACAAATCATGCAGACTTTTCACCCTCGACACCCTGTCCTTATGTACCTATCATCTCCACGACAGGTCTACTCAACAAAAAAGTTGCGAAGTAGAAATCGCCATTTTTCCCGATATTTTCATGACTCAACAAACCGAAGCAAAGTAGCCCTCATATTTACCGGAGACAGTATACTTAATAGAACATTAGCAGAGTAGGTGATAAGCTCATGGATTTTTGATGAATTTATCATCTGCTCCACCATTTTTCTCATTCAGCCCACATCCGCCTTGTCCCTCCCGCTATGTGTTCCTCATCCACCGGCAAACTGTGTAAATATCACCCATTTTCACCCCATATATCAGGGTGTTTTGCAACGAATCTTCGGTATGTTGAGTGTGAAAATTGGACCTTTTTTGACTATGCTACGTTGCGTCTGTTTGTTGAGTAGACATTGGTCAGGGCGGCTATTACAACAAAATCCGCATCCGAATATGCAGCCTTTGCATCCAAAGTTGCAGTCAGATCCAGATTCTTTTCTGCCAGATACTTTTCAATATAGTCATCCTGAATCGGGGACTTCCGGTTATTGATCATGTCCACCTTCTCCGGGATAATATCCACAGCAGTTACCTGATGATGCTGGGAAAGCAGGGTCGCAATCGCCAATCCAACATAACCCGTTCCAGCAATCGCAATTTTATAGTCTTTTCATAATACTGACTCCTCCATCCAATTTCATCCACAAAAACAAATTCGCAACAGAGTATGCGCCTTTGCATTCGATGTTGCGGTTAAGTTTCGTCTTTTCTCTGTAAGTTTTTTTCGATACCATCCCTCTGAAGCATGTTCTTATTCTTGTTCCTAAAACCATTTTCCTGTACAGGATGCTTCCGGCCTTATCCGGAAACATCCTCCGCTCCGTTGCGCGTCATGCCCGGTTTATTTCTCTACTTTCAGAATCCGTGACTGTTCTGCCACGTTATTGGAAGAATCCACAGCGGCATAGGTTACGATCACTTTGCCATTTCCGGTTTCTGTAACCTTTTCAATCAGTAAGGAGGCTGTCACATCCCCGTCATGGGAATCGTAAGCGGTTACGCCCTCCAGCAGCTGATGGGTATTTGTGCCGGTTGTATAGGTCTGCTCGGTATCCGGCAGTGTGATAACCGGCGCTGTCCGGTCCATTTGTAAGTAGAAGAATGCGCAAAGCGCAATCAATGCTGCGTCTGCAATAAAAAATCCAATGGTCAGACCTTTTGTACTCACTTCGCACTCTCCTTTTCTCCTGTGTTCTGTCCCGGTACAGCAGTTTTTGTCTCAGCAGCTGTCCCGTCGCTTTTGGAACCTGCATCCGGCGTCAGATCCTCCTGTGTTTCCTCTGTGCCATCCTGTCCGTTGCCGTAATAGTTTCCATAGTAATGACCATAATATTTTCCATAATAAGGATTCTTTTTGGTGTTGACCTTGTTCAGGACGCATCCAAGAATCCGGCAGCCTACCTTGTTCAGCTGTTCTTTTACATTCTGGACAAATTTGTAGCTGATGGCGCCGCTTTCCACAACGATTACCGTTCCGTCACAGATTGCACCTACAATCGCAGCATCAATCACGCTGCCCAGCGGAGGGGTATCTACGATGACATAATCGTATTTCATGCGCAGCACCTCCAGCATATTTCGAAAGGCATCGCCTCCCAGAAGCTCACTGGGGTTGGGCGGTACAGGTCCTGCAAAAATAATATCGAAATTGTTGACGTTGGTTCTGCAGCATGCATCATCCAGCTCCACCTGTCCGCTCAGATAATGGGACAGTCCGTATTTTTCACGGTTTGCTTTATAACGGCCCCGCAGTACGGATTTGCGCAGGTCTGCGTCAACCAGGATCGTCTGCTTGCCGCTTTCTGCAAGGGACAGACATAACTGGAAGGAAACACTTGTCTTTCCTTCGTTCGGCGTACAGCTGGTCAGGGAAATCACTTTGACATTTTTTCCTGCAAAGCTCAGATTGGTACGCAATGTTTTATAGGCTTCTTTTGTTCTGAAATCCAGACGCTCGATGGCGCGAATTACTACGTTCTGCATGTTTCCCTGTCACCTCACTTTCCGCTTGTCGCCTGTTTTTTATATTTTTTCTTTTTCTTCCTGCTTTCAGCTTCATTCAGCGGAATCATCGCAAGGGTGGAAATTCCAAGATATTTTTCCACATCCTCTTCCGTCTGAATCGTATCGTTCATCAGGTGAGAAAGGATGACGATAGCTGCTACCATCAGAATGCCAAGCATTCCGCCCAGCATCGTGTTCTTTCCGACAGAGGGGCTCGCCTTATGGGTCGGTACGTTTGCTGTTTCTACAATATTCACTGCTTCGATATCCATAACATTGCATATATGGGTCGAGGCCGTTTCACGGATTGCATTCGCAATTTTCATTGCCATAACCGGATTGCTGTTCGTCACCGCAATGGAGATCACTCGGGTGTCTGCGGGTGTGCTCACGGTAACCTTACGGCTTAACTTCTCATAACTTAGGGGCAGACCCAGCTGCTCGATCACCGCTTCCAGTACAAAACGGCTTTTGATCAGCTCCGAATAGTCCTTAACCAGCTGCGTGCCTGCCTGCAGGTCGCTGTAGGTTACATTTGTGTTGCTGTTGTCCTGTTTGTTCAGGACATAGATCTTTGTTACAGACTGATACGTAGGCGTCATCAGAAATTTGCTTCCCCCAAAGGCCAGAAGCGCTGTAAACAGTCCCACTGCAATCATCAGTGGAAGTTTTCTCCAGAGTACCCAAAAAAGTTCTACCAGATCGATTTCGGTTTCCTCGTTATTTCTCTGGTTTTGATTTTCCATGTCTCGTTCCCCTTTTTTATTCGATGTCTTCCATATCTGTATTATCCAGAATGTGTGCTGCGTTTTTGTAGAGCAGACGAGCCGCATATTCCGGGCTGCAGTGTCTTTGCAGCCACGAGGCTCCTTCCGCCATGGATACAGACCTCTCTCCCTCTGCTCTGTGGGCATCCGTTCCCATAAGATCTGCAAGCTCTTCTTTTACCAGGCTCCGTGCAGTGCGCTTTAGCTGTCCGCCCAGCAGTCCCGGCAGTTCTCCTGCGTTGATCTGGATCCGGCAACCCATATCCTTTAATTCTTCGACCCGGTTGAAATCCTTTACAACGTTCCGATAGCGCTCGGTGTGGGCGACAATCGGGCGGTAGCCCTCGCAAAGCAATTCATACAGGCAGTTCCGGATGTATGCCCATTCTTCCTCCGGCGAAAATTCTGTCAGAATATAATCCGATCCGGCGAGGGTTCCCGCCTTGCCCTGTTTTAACAGCTCTATGGTGTCCATGCAGCAGAAAATCTCACCGCCGCTGTAAAGTCTGATGTCAATTCCGTTTTCTGTCGCAGCCTGCTGCAGCTTCTGTGTCCGTTCCAATACAGAAGCAGCGGTAATGCTGGGTCTGTTGGGTTTCTGGTGCGGAGTCAGGATAACGGCCTCCACGCCCTGTTTTACCTCCTGGCGCAGCATCGCCAGGCTCTCTTCCAGATTTCTCGCGCCGTCATCCACCTCCGGCAAAATATGACAGTGAATATCTATGTACTGATTTTTCTTTTCCGGCATCTCAGTCCTCGCTTCCGGAGTTTTCTTCGCTGTCCGAACTGCTTTTTACGGTCTCGTATTCTGCCGTTTCCTCCTGTGCTGCCCGAAGCCCGTCGGCAAACAGCCACAGCATCCGCAGGCAGTAATCCTGTACAACCTGAGGCATCCTGTCGAGTCCCCGCATCAACTGTTCTCCCTGACTTACCGGGGATTGTTTCTCTTTCTCACCGTAAATCAGCGTATCCAGACTCACTCCATACAAGCGGGATAGGTTAATCAGTGTTTCCACACTCATGCCGCAGGTTCCCCGCTCGATATCCGCATAATATTTGTTGACGACACCGAGCCGCTCTGCCACCAGCTCTCTGCTCCAGCCGAGCTCAAGCCTCCGACAGCGCAGCCGCTCTCCGGCAGCTATCCGGTCATATGCCGGCTTCTCCTGCTTTCTCTTCATCCTGCCCCACCTGTTTCTTCTTGTTCATCCTAACGTAGTTCTACTCCTGCAGTTACGTTTTTTGTCGAAATTCCAAACTTCTTGCCGACTAATTCATTATACCATCTAAGGGTTTCTTTGCAAGCAGACAACGTGGCAAATATTTATGGCATTTTGATTCAATTTCTATGAAAAGTGTTAAAATTTGATAGAAAACCTCCTCTCGTATCTCGTACTTCGGATTCTTTCCTTTTCAATTGGCATGTTTTCCCTGGAATCCTGTTCGCCTGAATATTCTCTGTTTTCCCCGCTATTTTCCGGCATTTACCCCCCCCCGATCAAAATTTAACTATTTTTATATTGTTATATCGTTCATTTTTGTTTTTCATTTTTATTGTTCGTTTAGTCGTGCAATTCTGTTTGTTTTATGGTTGGTTTTGCTTTTTCGCAGGTTTTTTTCTCTTTTATCATACAAACGTTTTTTCGTATTTTCAGTTCTGTATGTATTGTTTTATTTTCACTTTTTTCTTTCCGACCTGCACCTGTATCGCGCCGACCTCCGCCGTGGAATACCAGCGGATTCCCCGCTCTTCCAGGCGTTTCAGCGTTTCCGGCGCCGGATGCCCGTACCGGTTGTTTTTGCCGCAGGAAATCAGGACCAGCTCCGGCTGTGCCAAATCCAGCAGTGCTTCTCCCGTCGCATTGGACGCGCCGTGGTGCCCGGCGTCGAGGATGGTGCAGCGGAGGGGATTTTGTGCAGCGGGCTGGGGCTGCTCCACGGCGGGTCGCGCCTGCTCCACCAGCCAGTCTTCGCCGCTCTTTTCCAGATCTCCGGTCAGCAGCATCTGAAAATCGCCCTGTGACAGGCGCAGCACCAGCGACGCATCGTTGCGATCCTCCGGTACTTTTTTCGCATAGGGGTGCAGGCAGGAGATCTGCAGCGCGCCATCGGTCATGTGCTCTCCCGCAGAAAGGTATTCCACGGAGACATCCGCCTCTTCGATCTGCTGCAGCAGCGTTTCCAGCACTTCATCCTTCAGCGCCACATCCGGCAGAAAAATGCGCCGGATTTTGACCCGACTGCTTTTCGACCACTCCAACAGCTCCCCTACCGCGCTGATGTGGTCTTCGTCCCAGTGCGTGATGAAAATTCCTTCCACGCTCCGCGTCCCGATATATTTCAGCCATGGAATAATCTGGTACTGTCCGGTCTTTTTCTTCGACGTACTTCCGGCATCCACCAGATATACATGATGCTCCCGGGTTTCGATTCCAACACATTCTCCCTGTCCCACGTCCAGCATCGTGACCTTCAGCTCCCCCGGCAGGCGGATCAGAAAAATCCCCATCAGGCACACAGCTGCTGCAAGCCGGAGGTGCGGACGGAGTTTTTTGCCTGACACAGCCAAAGCAATCAGTCCGATTGTATACGCGGCCAGTGCCTGCCAGGTCGGATATCCGGTGTGTAGGATACTGCCCGGAAGCGCCGTTGTGAACCGGCACAGCTGCTCATAGCAGGAAAAAATCGCTTCGATGGCGGTGCAAAGAAGGTGCTGTGGAAGCTCCAGGCAGTGGGCAAGCGCAGTCAGACGGGCGACCAGCTGCAGTCCGATCAGGCACGGCAGCAAGATTCCCATCAACGGAATGACTGCCAGATTCAGCAGCACCGACCACGGACTCCATTCATAAAAATGAATCAGCAGAAACGGCAGCATCGTCATGGTAATGCCCAGACCGGCAAGGATATTTTTGCGGAGGAGACGGCAGGCCCGGGCGATGGCAGCCCGGGCAATATTCCACCCGGCAACTCCATCGGTGACTCGATTGGCGACTCGCAGTGAGGGTGCTGCTTTCTCCCAACCATCCTGCAAAACCGGAATCATTACCGCAATCCCGATCACTGCCGAAAACGAAAGCTGGAAGCCTGCATCCAGAATCCGCTGTGGCTTGGGCACAAGCAGAAGCAACGCCGCCACCGCAAGGGAGGTTGGCAGATCGGGCGTGCGCTTGAGCAGTCCCGCCGCCAAAAACAGCAAAAACATGACAAGGGCGCGCCGGGTAGAAATGCCCATTCCGGTCAGCTGCGCGTATACAATCAGAATCCATGTGGAAATTCCGGCGCTCAAAGCAACCGGAAGCCGTACTTTTTTCAAAAGTCCGAACAGTCCTGCGCCGATCAGGGACAGGTGCAGTCCGGAAATTGCCAGAAGATGGCTGATTCCTGCGCCCTGGTATAGCGCTTTTACTTCGCTGTCCATTCCTTTTTTCCGTCCGAGCACCATGGCGGATGCGGTCGCACCGTTCTTTTCCCCCAGCAGCTTCCGGAACAATACCTCCGATTCATAGCGCAGCTGTGAAAGAAATTCTTCCAGCCGTCCATAGGTTTTCGTCTGAGCGGTAATTTTTGTTTTTCTCAGCGCAAACAGACAGTCTTTTCTCCGATAATAGGCTGCTGCGTCGAATTCTCCAGGATTCGTTGCCTGTAAAAATGGCGACACTTCGCCGAAAACCCGAACATAGCTGCCTGCCTTTGGAAGCGTTTCGTCTTCCTGCAAATAGCACAACGCACTCGCGTTTTTCCCGAATATTTCCTGCATTTCATTGATTTGTGAGGTTGTTTTCTGAGAAGAAATAAGAATTGACATCTGATCCGCATCTGCCGAACCGGATATCTGTGACAGGTTATCGGTCGTTTCCGCCGAATCCCCTGAAAAAACAAAAGATGAGGCATCTGCCTCGATAGAAAGGTCTTTTAAATAAAAGCTGGCGTTTTCCTGGGTTCCATCTACAGGCTGCCAGCAGTCTGTGACTTTGCCCGTCAGGCACAGGGTTTCGCCATCCATGGCTTCCAGCCAGGTGTCAAGCAGTGTAAGCGAGGTGCGTCCGCCAATGGGTGCTTTCTCTGACGTGTCTGTGCCAGCGTCCGTTCCCACCCACTCCGGCAGCAGACGCGCTGCCAGATAGAGGGTCAGGAAAATCAGGATTGCCGTACACAGCGGTCTTCTGCAATTTTTTATGATTGTAATTCCTCCGTTTCGTAAACCAGATCAAGGTTCCGGTCAAACACGTTAGACAGTGAAATTTTTTCCCGGAAAATCATATCTGTATTCCCGTTTACCGCAATCTGCACCTTGTTGATGTTCGACAGTTCTACCAGAGAGTTGACGATGGAATAGATCTGAACCTCTGCGGAAACATTGTAGGTCTGTGTCAGGAAACCGTTATCCAGGTTTACATAACACGTTCCATCCTTTACCGTCACGCCCAGCACCTTTGTCGCAGGGTTGATGACCGGATAAAGCTCTTCGTTTTCTGCATCCGGTCCGGCAATCAGCCGCTCTACCACCAGCTTTTCCATGGAAATGTTGCTGCTGTATACAACCGGTTTTGTCTGGACGCCGATCAGGCGCTCGCCGCTTTCATTGGTAAAATAAAGAAGCAGACGGGTTTTTTCGTATGCATTGATTTCATTTCCGGCGTTGTCGATAAACAGATCCGCCGTCATAGGGCCCACCACATTGCCGAGGCTGTCCGTCAGCGCTTCTCCACCCACCGTCACCGAGACATAGGATATTCCTTCCAGCTGGGTCATCGTGCGCACAATTGCGGCCCGAACCAGCACTTCTGAGGAGGGAGACAGTTTTTTATATTCCACGCTCATGTCCAGCACCAGCTGATCGTCTTTGACATTCCAGCTGTTGATCGTAAAACCGCTGATCGGCGAACGCAAAGACAGTTCTACCGGATTTTCCTTCAGCCGGGAAATGCCCCATTCCGCCTGTTCGGAAAGGGTGTCGCCCTCCGGCGCTTTTTCCACTGCCGTGATTTTCGTTTCTTCTTTATTGATATAATAAACGCTGACCGTATTGGCAGGCGTCTCTTCTTTCTTCCCGCACCCGGCAAACATTCCGGTCAACAGCAGGCAGCCCAAAAGCAGCACAGCCGCCCGCATTTTTTTGATTCCTGACATAGTTTTCTCCAAATTTTCTGAAATCACTTGATGTAGGACAAGGGAATTTTCACCGTAAAGGTCGTGCCCTGTCCTTCCACGCTGCTCACTTTGATCGAACCACGGTGCAGCAGGATCGCATTTCTGGTGATGGCAAGTCCAAGTCCGGTTCCGCCGATTTCACGGGAATGCGATTTATCTACTCTGTAAAAACGTTCATAAATATGCTCATAATCCTCCTCCGGGATACCAATGCCGGAGTCGGAAACCTCTACTGTAAAAAACTGATGATCCGCGTCCAGAAGCACCTTGACCCAGCCGTGTTCTTTATTGTATTTAATCGCATTTTCCACAAGGTTCGTGAAAATCTGAGACATTTTGACCTCGTCCACCTCTGCCGTAACCGGGCGCAGGCTTTCCAGAACCACCTCGATGTCCCGTTTGCGGGCGATGGGACGCAGGCGCTTTAGCGTCGTTTCCAACAGCTCGTTGATATCCACTGCGGAAATGTCCATTGAGCCTTCGGTTTTGTCCATTTTTACAAGGGAAAGCAGATCGTTGATGATTTTATTTTCCCGCTCGATTTCCTCCGTAATGTCCTGCATAAACTCCTGATACAGCTCCACCGGCACGTCCGGCTGCTGATTCAGGGAATCCGCCAGCACCTTGATCGAGGTCATGGGCGTTTTCAGCTCGTGAGAGACATTCGATACGAATTCCTGCCTGGAATCGTTGATGACCTTCATTCTGCCCAGCAGCTGGTTGAAGGCATCCACGATATGCTCGGTTTCCAGATAATCCGGTACGGAAATCGGCTCGTCCGTGAAACCGTCCTTGACCTCACTGATCGCCTGGGTTACGCGCTTAAAGGGCATAATCAGGATGTGCGAGAAGAAAAAGACAATGCCGATAATGATAATTCCCATCACGATTTCCAGAATCAGGGCTTTCCGGCTCAGGATGTCCAGCGTCGTCGCAATGCTGTCCGTCGATGCACTGGCCAGAATCACGCCGTGCACGATGCTCGTCTGCCCGTTTTCCCCGTCTACCGTCTCCGTAATCGGAACCGTCATCTCGATATAGCCGTTCGTCTTGTCGTAGCGGGTCGTACTTTCCCCGCGGAAGCACTTGATCACTTCCTCGGAAATCATCGTTTTCCCCTCGCTCATGGCGTAGGTGTCTTTCACAATGCGGAAATTACTGTTGATAATCAGCACACGGCCGTCATACAGGTTGGACATCTGCTCCAGCTCGGCATTGACGACATCGGAGGTTGGATTTTGCAGGTAGTTGTAATTGACCAGGTGGTTTGCGATAATCCGGTACTGGGACGCGACGTCCGAGCCGCGCAGATTCACCGCACGTTCTTCGTAATTATTCAGAATGCCCAGCCGCATGATGTCGCTGGGCACGATTCCGATGATCAGCATCAGGAGGAAAATGTAGGCCTTCAGGCTGCGGAAGATCGGAATTTTATAAGTGAGCCGCCGGAATAATCCGGGGGTTTTGCTGCTTGTGTTCATGGCTGCCTCCGGGGGAAGGGGTGTAAAAGGATGGGGCTGGCGTCCGGGACGCTGCCGACGGGATACCGGACCTTTTGCTTCGCAAAAGCCCGGTTCGCGTTGCTCACCGGGTTACCGTCTGAAAACCGGCGAACTTTTCTGCAAGCAGAAAGTTCGCCATTTTTCATCCGTAGTCCGGTTCTGCTTATACGCGGAAAAAGTACCCCACTCCCCATTTGGTGTGGACGTAGCGGGGTTCGCTGGGGTTGGTTTCAATTTTTTCGCGGAGGCGGCGGATGTGGACGTCTACGGTGCGGACATCCCCGGGATAGTCTGCGCCCCAGACGAGGTTTAGAAGTTTTTCACGGCTGTAGACTTTATTTGGATTGCGGATCAAAAGCTCCATCAGGTCGAATTCTTTTGCAGTGAGATTGACCTCTCTTCCGGAAATGCTGACGCGGCGGCTTTCGCAGTCTACGCGCATATCTCCGCTTTCCAGAATGCTTTCCGGCTTTGCGATCTGTCCTCTCGCAGAGGTACGGCGCATGATCGCCTTGATGCGCGCCTTTACCTCAAGGATGTTAAAGGGCTTGGTGATATAGTCATCTGCACCATATTCCAGTCCCATGATTTTGTCCATGTCGTCGTTTTTGGCTGTGAGCATTACGATCGGAACATCCGAAAACTCCCGAATCTGCTGGCATACTTCGGTTCCGCTCAGTTTTGGCAGCATAATGTCGAGCAGAATCATATCAAATTTCTGCTCTTTCGCACACAGCAACGCCTCTTCTCCGTCATATGCGCAGGTCACTTCCATTCCGTCCTGCTCTAGGCTGAACCGGATTCCTTTTACAATCAGCTTTTCATCGTCCACAACCAAAACTTTCTTTGCCATGTTTCTCCCTTTTCCCGACCGGACAATCCGTTTCTCGCTGTTTGTCCGGATTCTTTCTGTCTATGATTAAACTGTAATTTTGTCTTTGATTTTTGAAAATGCAGCCTGCTTGATTCCGCTGATTTTCATGATATCCTCAATCTGCGCAAACGCTCCATGCTGCTCCCGATAGCTTATGATCGCCTTTGCCCGGCTTTCCCCGATTCCAGGCAGCGTCATGAGTGCAGCGACATCCGCTGTGTTGAGGTTGACCAGACCGTTCTCCAAAGCTGTAGCGCTGTTGCTTCGCACATTTCTGTCTGTCGTTTGCATATCGCTGTCCGGCGAAGTCTGGATTCCGGCTTTCTTTTCTGTCTGTCCGTCGGCACAGCTTTCCGTTTTTGTCATGATATAAATCTGACAACCGTCCACGATTTCTTCCGCCAGGTTGCAGCATGCTTCATCCGCTTCCGGCAAAAAACCGCCTCCGGCCTCCACGGCGTCTATAATTCTGCTGCCTGCCGGAAGCTCATAGACCCCCGGAGCGGATACTGCTCCGCAGATGTGCACCACAAGGGTTTTTGTTTCCTCTGAAGAAGCATCGGAGAGCTCTGTCCGGTCTGTGCTTCCGGCACTTGGCTCAGCCTTGCGGTTTTGATCCGTGTCCCCGGCATTTGACTCAACCTCGCGGTTTTGGTCTGTATTCCCGGCATTTGTCTCAGCCTCCCGGTTTTGATCCGTGTCTTCGACATCGGATTCTGCTACGTAGCTTCCATCCCCATAGGCTATGCTTTCCTTTTCCGACAAAAAGAGCTCTTCCCGCTGTGCCCCACAGGCCCCTAGCGTCGGGCATAGCATTGCCCACAGGATTCCCCATAAAACCACTCTCCAAAGCCGGTCTGTTCTTTTTTTCTGTTTCCAGGATCTTAACTTTTCTCCTGCGGCGCGGCATGCCGCAGCAACTGTTTGAAATATCGGCATTTTGTCCTCCATCTTTTCCATGTTCGAAAAGGCCCCATTTCCTGCCGCATATCAGTATTGTATGTCAGAACCGGGTATTTGACAAGCCGGAAAGCTTTCCAAAAATGCTTCCGTCACAGCCCCTATTTCCTGTATTTTGCCAATACGGAAAGCATTTTCCCAACGTCCAGGGGTTTGGGCAGATGCTCATTCATGCCTTCCTTCTTCACCCGTTCTGCATCCTCCAAAAAGGCATTGGCCGTCAAGGCAATGATAGGGATGCTTTGGGCATCTGCACGGCCGCTGCTGCGGATCTCCCGCACCGCCTCGTAGCCATCCATTACCGGCATCATCAGGTCGGTCAGGATCGCATCAAAGGTACCTGCCGGCTGTTCCAGATAGCGCTCCACCTCTTCTTTTCCATTGTATGCCTTTGTGATCTGTACACCTGCATCTGTCAGAAAGGTTTCCGCGATTTCCATATTCAGTTCATTGTCCTCTGCAAGAAGCACACGCATTCCGGAAAGATCAGCACTCTCATCCCCTTCTTCGATTTTCTTACCTTCCTGTTCTTTGGGTTCTTCAAACAGGAGCGTCACCGTAAATGTGGTTCCAACTCCCTTCTTGCTCTCCACCGTAATGGTTCCGCCCATCTCGTCCACCAGATGTTTGACGATGGACATTCCCAGTCCGGTTCCCTGGGTTACACTTTTTTCATCGGTATTTTCCCGGGAAAAGGATTCGAACAGGTGGGGAAGAAATGCTGTGCTCATACCGATTCCGTTATCCGAAATCACGGCCCGGCAGGATATCCGGCTTTCCCCGATCGCCTTTATCGTCACCTGACACAGGACATGTCCGCCGGCATCCGTATATTTGATCGCATTCCCCAAAATATTGATAAAGATCTGTCTGACATGCAGAGAGCTTCCAAGGACACAGCCGGCTGCTGTACCTTCTGTCTGTTCTTCATACGTTAAACGAACTCCTCTATCTGCTGCCCGGGGTTCCACGATCGTGATAATTTCCTGCCAGAGCTTTTTTAAGCAAAAGGGCTCTTTTGTAAGCTGAAGGTTTTCTTCATCCAGCTTGTTAAATTCCAGTACATCGTTGATCAGCTCCAGCAGATGCTTTGCCGCAACCTTTTCCTTTACACGGTTTGCATCCACCAGCGCTCTGTCCTCCCTGTGTCGGTCGCTGATTTCAATCATTCCGATAATGCCGTTTAACGGTGTCCGGATATCATGTGACATCCGGGACAAAAATCCGGTTTTTGCTGCATTTGCACGCTCTGCCGCCTCCTTTGCCTGCTTTAACTCCTCTTCATTTTTTTCAATCGCAGCGATCGAGCGCTCCGTGATATAAAAAACGACCAAAAAAGAAAGCACCAGTACCAGAAACATGGTCGCAGCAACATAGATCAGATTTTGGTTCGCCTCAAAAATCCCGTAGGAAACTGCAAGATCATATTCCCCATATTTTTCATAGACCAGATACTGCTGTCTGCCTCTGATTTTCGCACTGGATCGATACCGCTTTCCTTCCTGTATTTTCCCTTCTCCCAGCCGGTCGGAATCCTGCAGCTCATAAAGCAATACATCCTGCCGCGTGGTTGCAAGCATTTTTCCTGTGGTGGCATTTAGCAGAAAGATATTCATTCCGGAGGTAATCGGCATCTGCCGAACCAGATTTTCCACGCTGGCACTGTTCATCTTTGCAAGCAGTCGGCTGGGAGTAATGCCAATCTGGATCATGGCCGTACCGGAAGAATTCCAGACGATGGCATACATCATCATTTTCCCTTCTGCAGTGTTCGGCACCATATCCTGACACATGGAAAGCTTTTTATCTGTCAGCATGGGCTTAAAATATCCCATTTGCTCGCCAGAAGAAAAGCTGTAGCCAAAATACTCCGGATTCGTTCCTGCAACGATACAGCCGCCCGTATTGATAATGTGGATTTCGTCCACACGCAGCTGTTTTGCGATCTTCCGGTACTCCTCTGTGGTCTGGTATAGTCTTCCTTCCATTTCAAGGAGATTTGCCACAATCTCTGCCCGCAGCGTATAATCTTCCTTCAGGGTTTCCAGAAGGGTCTGATAGCTTTCTTTATTTTCTTCGATCACATCCTCCAGCTGCTGCAGGATCATCTCGCTGGCGATCCAGGCACTATGCCGATTGTTCAGCATCTGAAAAAAAGGCTTCCTATCCATATGATAACAAACGATATCAGAATGATTCCGTAAATCCGTCTGGTCCGATTTCCATGCTTGCTCATTTCCACCCCTTCTCAGCTTCTGCTGATGCTTGCTTTTTACAGATTTCCTTCTGCTTCCATACCCCGATATCTAAGTATAGCATTTTTTCGATGTTTTACATAGTATCTTGTGTTTCTTTACAGACAAGTCTATACTGGCCTTGTGTAGTATTTTTAAACGGAGGGTTATTTTACTTTATGAGTAAGCAGGCAGCACAAAGCACAACAAATCAGATCACAGAGGGGGTCATCTGGAAACAGCTTCTGATTTTCTTTTTCCCGATTTTATTTGGAACATTTTTCCAGCAGCTCTATAACACTGCGGATGCCATCATCGTCGGCAACTTTGTCGGCAAGGAAGCCCTTGCCTCCGTCGGGGGCTCTGCTTCCACCATTATCAACCTGCTCGTCGGCTTTTTCGTCGGGCTTTCTTCCGGTGCAACCGTTATCATTTCCCAGTATTACGGCGCAGACAACAGGCGCAGGGTCAGTGATTCCGTTCATACCGCTATTGCACTGGCGATTGCAGGCGGCGTTGTCATTATGCTGATCGGTCTTGTTTCCGCACGCTTTGCCCTGACCGCGATGGGAACGCCGGACGACATCCTTTCCCTTTCCCTGACTTATATGAAAATTTATTATCTCGGCACGATTCCATCCATGATCTACAACATGGGCTCCGGTATCCTGCGCGCTGTCGGCGATTCCAAACGGCCGCTCTATTTCCTGATCGCTTCCTGTCTGGTCAACATTGTGCTCGACCTTTTATTTGTCGCCGTCCTCGACATGGGCGTTGCCGGAGCTGCCATTGCCACCATTGCGTCCCAGTTTTTCTCCGCAATCCTGACACTGATCGCCCTGCTGCGCACACAGGATTCCTATCGCCTGATCGTTTCCAAAATCCGGTTTCACCGCGATCTTTTATTTGATATCATCAAAATCGGTCTGCCTGCCGGTCTGCAGTCCGCAATGTATTCGATTTCCAACCTGTTGATCCAGTCCTCCATCAACTCCTTCGGAACCGACACCATCGCCGCCTGGACCGCTTACGGAAAAGTGGACAGTATTTTCTGGATGATTATGGGTGCTTACGGTGTTTCCATCACGACCTTCGCCGGGCAGAATTTCGGCGCCGGAAAATACGACCGTATCAAAAAAAGTGTCCGCATCTGTCTCGGTCTTGCTGCTGTGACCAGCCTTTTTCTCAGCTTTATCGTTTTGAATTTCGGCGGAACGATCCTGCTTTTATTTACACGCGATGCCAATGTCATCAACATCTGCATCGGCATGATGCGTGTAGTTTCTCCCGCCTACATCACTTACATCTGTATCGAAATCCTTTCCGGTACCTGCCGCGGCTGCGGGGATTCCTTTTTCCCGATGCTGCTGACCTGCTTTGGGGTCTGTGTCCTGAGGATCCTCTGGATCACGATTGCCGTTCCCCTCAGGCACGAGGTCGCAACAGTGGCATTTTCCTATCCACTGACCTGGACCATTACATCGATCTTGTTTATCCTCTATTATAAGCGTGGAAAATGGATGCAGAAGGATACCCTGCGCAATGCGCCGCAGGGGCAGGGAAAGGACGCGTAAGCGCTTCTGTAAAAAACTCCCGGCAGAGCCTTTTTCAGGGGCTTTGCCGGGAGTTTCTGTTATAGAACTTTTAGCAATTGAATCAGTTTTTGCGATTTCTTCGCTCTATGATTCGTTTCTTTTACTGCAAATCTTTTAAACCCATTTTCCACTTCATAAAACTGCATCAGATGCTCTTCATTTTCTGCCTCCAGAAAAAATACCATGCCTCCGGTCATATACTGTAATTTCAGAATGGTATCAACAGCTGCCTGAAGCAACTGCTTTCCTGTAATTTTCCGATTTGCCCCATTTCTAAAATTTTTTCCCAGCTGAGCAATCAGATACGCAGAAAGTGTATATGTAAGTTCATTTTCCCGTTGCTCACTGACTCTGGCTATTTTACGTTTCGTCGTGTTACTGAACTTTTCCGCACTGACGCAAATCGGTTTAATCGCCAGCGTAAAGTAGCCTACCAGCGAAGCATCCTGACTGTGGAATACCAAATACGTTACTGACTGATTCTTCTTTGTAAATTCTATCGCCTGTTTCTTTAAAAATCGCTCAACATCGGAGTTTTTACTGCAGGAAAATTCGGAGAGAAGTTCTTTCAATTCCTCCTCTCCAAATTTTCCATTTTCTGTTGCAGCCAAATACTCACGAATGTTTAACACTGTAACCTCGTTAAGCATTTACCTCTTTTCTCTTCGCCATAAACTTTCTGATGTCTTCTGCTCCGCGCAGATGGGTAATTCTCAACTCATTTTCCGTCTTTCTGCAGAGAGATTCCATATAGGAACTTTCAATCGCATCCGCAAACAATTCTGCCTGTTTTTCTCCAGAAACCAAAAAGTTCTTTTTAATACTCGAAGTTGCTATATTTAACACCTCCCCTTATAGTATGCCGCATCCAATTATCATATCTCTATTATATGCGTTTAAAACATTTTTTCAATACAATCCCAGCCGTTTACTCTGCGATTTCCGCCGATGCTTCTGCAGCAGTTTCCTGCTTCAACACTTCCGCTGCCTGCTTTGCTCCGTCTGCGTTGATCGTAATATTGCGGTTCACTTTTGCATCATAGGTTCCCGCTTTTACAACCTCCGCAAGGTCGATGCCCACGGTTTCTTTCATGGTTTCAAACAGCTTTGTCATCACTGCCGGTACGTTTCCTGCTACCTGATCCACGCCGTTTGATCCGTCCGAACCGCCAATGATCGTGATCTTGTCGATCTGGGTCAGAGGCTCTGCGATCTTGCCTGCGATATCGGGCAGCACCTTGATCAGCATCTCTGCCATCGCTGCGTTGTTATATTTCTGGTAAGCCTGCGCACGCTTTTCCATCGCTTCCGCCTCTGCAACACCCTTTGCGCGGATCGCTTCTGCTTCGGCTTCGCCGACCATCCGGATACCTTTGGCTTCCTGTTCTTTGGAGAACAGATCCGCTTCCGCCTTTGCACGCTGTGCCTCTGCAGCCTTTTCTGTTTCGAATTTCTTTGCTTCCGCTTCTTTCTGGCGTTCAAACAGCTCTGCTTCCGCTTTCTGCTGACGTTCGAATTTCTCAGCTTCCGCTTTTTTCTTAACCTGTGCATCCAGCGATTTTTCCATCGTCTCTGCTTCACGCTGTTTTAAGAGCACCAGACGTTCCTCTTTTGCAATGTTGGCATTTGCCGCAGTTACTTCGATGGTCTTTCGCTGTTCCTCTTTCTGGATCTCATATGCCGCATCCGCTTCCGCGCGCTTGGTGTCTGCGTTTTTCTGAAGCTCCGCCTTCTGCATATCCAGCTCGTTGTTCTTGATGGCAATTTCCCGTTCGGAATTGATCCGCGCGTCGTTGGACTGACGATCCGCTTCCGCCTTTGCTACCGCGATTTCTTTTTCCGCCTCAGCCTTTGCAATCGCTGCCTTTTTCTTGATCTGGGAAATGTTGTCGATACCAAGGTCATCAATGACACCATTGGAATCCGTAAAGTTCTGCACATTGAAGCTGACAACGTCCAGACCCATGGCAGCCAGGTCAGGCTCGGCATTTTCCTTTACCAGGTCCGCGAATTTCTGACGGTCGCTGACCATTTCCTCCAGACGCATGCGGCCTACGATCTCACGCATGTTGCCTTCCAGAACCTCTCTCGCTACCTGCGCAATGTACTGGGTGTTCTGATTCAGGAAGTTTTCTGCTGCCTGCTTTAATTTTTCGGGCTCGCTGGAAACCTTGACGTTAACTGCTGCGTCCACCTGAATGTTGATGTAATCCGCCGTCGGCACCGCTGCTTCTGTCTTCACATCGATCGGGATCAGCTTTAAGCTCAGCTTGTCAAGACGTTCCAGAAACGGGATCTTGATACTCGATTTCCCGATAATGATCTTTTTGCGCAGGCCGGAAATGATATACGCCGTGTCCGGAGGTGCTTTCACATACCCGGAAGCGATAATTCCAAGCAGCGCGATCACTGCGATTATGGCAACAACAACTCCTAAACTAATTCCTGTAAACATACTCATTCTCCTTTTCTCCACCGGTCTGGTGGACTCGTAAAGTAAATAGCTTCGGTCGCTGTCAGGCGACTTTTCCGGAAAAGTGCTTTTCCCCCGGAGGGTTTTGTTTCCTATGGACACCCTTTCCAACGAAACAAAAAACGAGGCCTCTATTACAGCCTGACAGCTGCAATAAAAGTCTCGCGCGTTTCATTTAATACGGACATCTGCAGCAAATCGATTATCACCTGGCTGCTTGTCGGGGTGACGGTTTCAAACCACCTCTCGGTGCTGGCTACTCCCTTTTATTGTTGAAATAAATTATAGCACTTTTTTATATTTTGTCAACACCCTGTCGATATATCGTTTTGTCAAAGAAATGTTTGCGTCAGACCGAATACATGTTTTGCGGCACCGCATTTGGAGAATATCGTCACTTGTAAAAGTTAATTCCACTTTGTAAGGGTAACTTCCACCTTGTAGG
>OLSF01000661.1_pt1 | contig 34789 bp, 36 predicted proteins | sample 1672301 | NCBI WGS metagenome assembly OLSF01 (sample SAMEA3136669, study PRJEB25190) | human gut metagenome | biome: human gut; feature: human-associated habitat; material: faeces | place: Austria | collected 2013
GCGATCTCAGAGATATCCTCCTCGGACACAGATACTGTCATCGTCACTGCATCTGGACCGCGACGATGTCTATCAGGAACTGGCTATTGCCGCACTGCGGGCCATCGAATCTTTCGACCCCAGTCGGTCCAACTCTATCAAAGTCCATATCTGGGCAAAACTGCAGTACGCTATTTTGGACATTAAGGAGAGGCACAAGCCGCATGGCTTAGCTGCGTTTGACCGTTTTGGCACCAGTGTCTGGTCGCTGGAACTGGCAGAGGAATATGGATTCTCTTTAGTAGAGGCATCTTTCGAGGAGCAGCAGGATAGTGAACTGCACCTGCGGCAGGCGCTGTCTCGGCTAGAGCCTCAAGAGCGGCAAGCCATCGTTCTCTATCTGGACGGCAAAAGACCGGTGAGAAGGGCTGAGAAATGCAGTTTTCAGACGGCGCTGGACAAACTGCGGGACTACTATCTTGCTGTGCAGTATGTACCATAAGCCAATCAGTGATGAGGGTATAGAAAGATGAGTTATTACACAACAGGTTCGGGCTCTATCATGTTGCGGATTCCTTCCGATACCGCACGGCGACAGTTATACGATGATTTGCTGGGCAGATATGACCGGCTCTGCAGCGAGGAAATGAGCCAATGTGGTGAGCAGATGGCAAAAAGTGTCCAAGGAGAATATCAAAGGCGAAAATGCCAAATGAAACGCTACGATGATCCGCTTTGGTGGCTGACAACCGTGTTGAACGATGTCGGCTTTGTCGAACTTGAGCGTGGCATGGAGACGGACGATTTCTTCATCGAAATGACCTATAGCGGTAACTATGACGAGCGTACGGTTATGGATGTGTTGGACATGCTTGTGCCCTATACGCAAGAAGGCTGCATTTCCTATATCGGTGAAGACAATACTTACTGGCGACACCAATTTGTTGATGGAGTGTGGGTTAAACTGCGTGGGCAGATTTGTTATGAGACACCCGAACAATGCCGCTGCCAGACCTTCCCGCAAACACACGCTAACCTAGAGCGGTTGATTTCTGAAATCAGGCGTCATGCGATCTATGATAACAGGCCTTATGAGAAGAAAGCTCGTGTGTTGTTGGAAGCGTATGATCAAATGGATCCTGACGGCGTATTGCTGGCTCTGACAGGCCGCAGGCTTTATGAGCATGAGGCTGCCGCAGGTCTCTGGAAGGAGGACAAACAGGAGGATAAACCGTGAGGAGGTGTGTCAATGATCCCGCCTGGGCTGTGGAAACAGCCCAGGCGACCGGTATGTGCGAGGCCTGTCCCGGCTGCACAGCCCAGGCGCAAAAAGAGGAGAAAGACCGGTGGAATCTTGGCTTTTTCTGTATGGGAAATGGGATCACTGTCTGCAACCGGGTGGGGGTAGGCAGTGAGTGGCCTATGGTGGCGCATATCCGGTATAACCGTGAGGTAAACCTCTACTGTTGGGTCCCGGATACTGAGTTAGAGAGAATTCGGCACATGGCCGCCACAACGGAGCATATCGACAACGGCGAGTTGTATAGCCCGGAGACTACGCCGCCGCCTATTGAACCGCAGGAGGTAGTTGTCATCAAAAATTATTAAATTAAGGAGGTTGCTCAAATGAAGAGCGAAACAAATCCTAAGACTATGATGCTGAAGGATTACATCATTGATATGGATAGCGTATCAGCGAAAGTCACCATTGACTATGAGGTTGTGCTCGAAAACAACACTGATTTCATCGTCAAGCGGCGAACACTGAAGACCGACCGTGAACTGGTGGTTTTGGTCAGCAAAGGCATCTTCTACATCAAAGATTGCAAAACCGATCATGTTGACCAGCTTACAGAGACCAACCTGTCTTCCTTCCTGCGGGACCTGAAGGAGAGGTGTATCACACTCCATCAGGTGCATTGGCTCCACACGGTATTCCGTGAGTCTGTAGACTTCATTATGAATGTGATCACCGATGAGAAACTGATGGATATGTGTCGCCACAATGTGCTGGTGAGTACACATTATCCGCACTGGTATGTGCCGTTTTGGGAGCAGAACAGCAAGCTTTTCATGCGCCTATATAACATGTTCCCCAATATGTCTGACCGGAAAAAATATCAGCCAAGCATTCCGGTCATTTTCTGGATCGAGCGGCATCACGGCGCGAACGAGGCGATGTACTTCGCTGAGAAATTGGTTCAGTCCGGCATTACAGAACTGAATTTTTCCAGTCACTACACCAACTACTATGATAACAACGCGATATCATCCAAGGAGATAGTATCATTTAAGGCTATCATGGAATCTCCTTACAACATTAACCTGCGCCGGTTTATCGACTATATCCTATTTGATCTGTATGCCCAGGGCTACTCCTCAGTGGAACGCACGTTTTTCAAAGAGTATATGGATTATCTGCAGATGCAGCAGGACTTTTACGGGAAAGTCAAGGAGAAATACCCGGCGCATTTCAAAACAGAGCACGATATTATGGCCCTGAAAGTCAATCAGGCGAAACTGATCGCTACATGCGAAAACTTTTCTGAACAAAGCGAGGCGATCAAGGATCTGGCCTACACTGGGAGCAAATACAGTATTGTGATTCCCACTAAACCTGAGGAACTGGCAGAAGAAGGTATCAATCTAAGTCACTGTGTCGGACAGTATATCGACCGTGTGGCCAATGGTGAGTGCCATATCCTGTTCCTGCGGTACCGCGATATTCCGGAGCAGTCGCTAGTCACTCTGCAATTAAGCGGCAAGCAAATTTGCCAGGCTCAAGGTATGAACCGACGTTCGCTCACCACTCAGGAATACCGTTTTCTCAAACAGTGGGGGCGGGAAAAGGAAATTGAGATTGCTGTATGAGCAGCAAATAAACTTTGAATACGAAAGCGAGAAATGGTTATGAAAGCAATCAGCATCGGCTCTCGGTATGAGATTTACGATGACACACTCAAGGCCTATGACAGCCTCCCGGCCCAGACCTATACGGTCTGTTTTAGCCAAATGACGGGCTTTTTCCTGAAGGTGCGTCCGGACCTTGTGGTCAAGGAACCGGTCTATGGCGTTCACCCGGAAAAAGCGGAGAAAGTGCTCCGGTCCTTCAAGGTATTCCAACGGAACCTTGGTGTGATCCTGAGCGGCGATAAGGGCATCGGCAAATCACTCTTCGCACGCCTCCTGTCTGCCAAAGCTGTGGAGGCGGGATACCCAGTTATCATTGTCGATCAGGCTTTCCCGGGCATTGCGTCTTACATTGAGTCCATTGAACAGGAGGTTGTATTCCTGTTTGACGAGTTTGACAAAACCTTTGGTAGCAATCATGATTCCGATCCACAATCCACATTTCTGAGCCTGTTTGACGGCACATCGCAGGGGAAAAAACTCTTTATTATCACCTGCAACAGCCTGCATGGGCTCAATGACTATATGGTGAACCGGCCGGGCCGCTTCCATTATCACTTCCGCTTCGGCTATCCTACGGGGGAAGAGATCCGGCAGTATCTTACGGATAAACTAGACGGTCAATACCAGAACGAGATTGAGAAGGTAATTCGTTTCTCCAACAAAGTTTCCCTGAACTATGACTGCCTGCGATCCATTGCATTTGAACTTCGCTCCGGTGAGTCGTTTGAAGCCGCCATTCAGGACTTGAATATCATCAACACCCATGACGAGCAGTATAATCTCACGCTTTACCTCAAGGATGGAGGCATTGTGTCTGCAGAAAATCAGCGCCTTGACCTGTTCAGCAGGGATACTAAGTGTGTCTATATGCGAGATATGAAAGGGCGCTATGCGGTTGAAGTTGAATTTGATATTTCGGAGAGTATTTACGACCCCAGCCGTAATTCCACTGTATTGCCGGGAGAAGCCATCATCGTACATGATGATCCCGAAGATAACGCTGAAAAACAGGATTATGTCCCGGATTACATGACAATTACCCGTGCGGTGGGGCGCAATATTCACTATCTGACGGCTTGATATAGCTGCATGGAGAGAGGAGCAGGGGATTCCCTGCTCCCTTTCCCTATTCAAAATGAATAGTCTGCAATAAAAAGTCGACAGGAGGCACAAGAAAGTGAAGCAGGAAAAACCGATGTGCTGGTGCTGCGTGTGGCGGGATATTACTGGACCCGACAACGATCCGACGCTGGGGTGCGGACATACTTCCGCACAAATCCGACGCAGATTTGAAGGCTCATCAACAGCCGAGTACTGCAAGGAGTATCTGGAGGATGACCCTGAACTGAAACTCAAGATTGACCGCATTACCAGAGAGACACTGATGAAGAACATCCACCAGTTGGTTGTGACCGATGGACACTATGCCGCGGCGGAGGCCATTGTGGACTACTTCAACCCGGAACGGTACGATACCCCGCAGGAGATCAGCTGCGATGACTTTTATTTCATTTCCCAGGTGAACTGGGGCGGAAATGAGGGGATCTATCTCGACTGCTATGCTGTTGGGCGTATCCGCCCGGATGGGCCGCAGAAGGGCTGGCATCTTGGCACCTACAAGACGCTGGAGACTTCTTTAACAGCTATGCAGACCTTGGGTGCCCTGGGCGGTGCGCTGACCTACTATGCGCGGGAATACATCTGGAAGAATAATACGCTGTTTCTCAGTGAGCAGGAACTGCGCGCCAGGAAACTCAAAGAAACACAAAGAGCCATTCAGAAGGAGGACCAAAAATGAGTTATAGTACATGGCATAACTACGGATACGGGATTCGTGTGGACGATATCAAGGAGCAGAGCGTAGAGCGGCTGCAGGCGCTGCTGAAACTGGCGCCGGAACTGGATCAGAAGATTCATGCCTGGTTATCGGAGTTAGATATTGCAGAACCAGACTGGGATGACTATATGGATTTTGACCAGGTCTACTATCTGGGTCTTGCCACGATTTTACAGCAGGTCATTGAGGAGGCGGAAGGCCTACGTCTGACTGCCTGTGATGATTCCAGTGGTGCGACTTATCTCATCTATCAGCCCTGCTACCCCTGGGAAATCACAGATAGAGAACGAGATCTGACCGAGGAAAGCCTGGTCCAGATATTCAGCCGTTATGTCAACGTTTTGTCCGATGAACCGATTGAGGTCGGTTCGCAAGATGTGAAAAACGGCGGTTGATATAGGCCGCTGTAACAGGGAATCAAGGAGAATGGAGCGATATTATGCGCAATAAAAAGAATGACGCAAATGGGTTTTATCTCTGTATTTCGGATCTGGTGGTCGACGGTGTGCTGATGTGTACTGCCGGGAAAAGATACAGAATCCAGGATGCCGAGTCTGGTCCTGGGGAAGCACCGGCAGAAGTGGCAGGATACTGCGACATCTTTGGATGTGAAAATAGCGGAGTGTGTATGGCAACATGGCTGGATGTCGGAGAACACTTCCGGACAGATGATGAACGGTAAGACCGGAACTCGCGGTGGTCGAGATATTCTCGCGCAGGAAGAACTGTTTGTCTCTGATGAGATAGAGTATCCGGCCCCTAAAGGTTTAGCCAAGACTGTACAACAGGAAAAAGCAAGCAGCTGCTGCGATGCAGACACAGAGCGGGTATCTGCGCTGCGTCTCTACTGTAAAAAAGGAGGAAATCATGACATTCAAAGAACGGTTCCAGGCTAGAGAGTGTTCCTTCAACATGATCGAAGATTGGATTGAACTCTGGCATACGTGGGACATCAAGATGGCGCTTCCAGCCTTCTTAGGCCTATCAGAGGAAGAATACGGCGTTCTGCTGGTCGAAGGCTATGATGCGTTGGCCCGTCGGCTGAATACAGATGCGGAAACCCACTATATGGCAGTCCATTTGGAATGGGAAGACCTGGAGAATCAATTAAATGAACTGATTCGGTCACTGTTGTCCGCCGCATATACGGTTCATATGAAACGAAGCGATTTTTATTACTGGGATATAGTCCTTCACAAAGACGGTGAGATCAGCGAGAAAGACAGCGAATATATCTGTGAACGCCTTGATTTGAGGGACATTAGCACAGACCATTTTCTGTATAGTGACAGCATTGACCAGAACCAGGCCTGCGGCCTGCTGGAAAAGTTGTTTGGCCGTGAGATCGTGTCCAGCCATGCGGATGACGAGGGAGTTTGGTTTTTCCATAAGCCGCTCTACGCCTCAAGCCGGAGCTGGGTTGCCCAGCACGTCGGCCGCTTTGAACAGCGGTTAAACATGGAGATTGGGAACAGGCACTATTCGGCAACAACTGCGGAAACCGCTGCACACCAGTTATATGGATTTGTGACGGCACTGAAAGAACTGGGTATGGTAAGAGAGCATGAATATCCCATAACGCTCGACCATTTTACCAAGCGCCCCAATAGCCAACCGGATCAGGCAAATATTTAAATGAATCGGGCGCAAGGGGGCTTTCTTTGCGCCCAATCCGTCTAAGAACAAGATAAGGAGAGATCAGTTGTGAAATGTAGATTTTGTGATGGGCAGGTATTTGTGGGCCATCAGGTCTGCCATCTGGATATTCTAGTGGATGATTCCGGTGTATTTCTTGATAATATGCCCGGCGGTGCCGAGGCATCCATCTATGAAAGCAACACACCTTTTGGACCATTTCGGTGCTGCGGCTGCGGCGCTGTCTACGATGAACTGAAAGATGGACAAAAGGAAACGTCCGGTCCCATCGAAGGATGGAAATGGCCTGGAGATAGCCCGGAAGACGCAGATATAAAGGGGCTCATCGCTCTGACGCTAATCCGGGAACGGCCCTGTGAAAACGAGATCTGGGCCGATAACCTGTTTGTCCTCATTGAAAAAGAGGCATTCCAGGAAAGCAACTCCCAATTTGTCTCCACTGAAACATTTGTGATGCAGACCCTGCGCAGTCGGGTCCAAACCTGGCTGGCGACCCCGGATGGATGGCGGAGCAACTGCTGTGCATCCAGAGATTATAACTGGGGGGATCTGATCAATGACCTGCCTTCTGAGCATATCCAGGTATTTTTCACTCGGGATGAAGCCAAAGACTATGACATTTTGGACTCCGTCAGTGTGCGTGTAGCCCAGGATGAATTGCTGGCTCCTGATGATGTGCCGGCGTCTCTTGTGCTGGTATATAGAGACGGCCACACCGATATTTTGGGGGTTGTTGTAGATTTTCAGGACGGGAGCATCTCCTCCAACAACTTTTTCAAGGAAACGGAAGTTGTGGAGGGCTATATCCAAATGGCAGATGGTAGCAGGTTAAACTGCGATCCAGAAAACGATTTTCAGTCTATTGCGGAAGTGTGAGGATGCAGTACGGCTATGATCCGAGGCTATTTGACCTCTCTCGGATCCCAACCTGGGATGGGTTTGTTCAGGCGTGGAAAATATCATTATTAAAGCCCAGCACAACTGCGTGTCCGACCGCAGGACCTACGGCGGCCGTTTTATCCCCATCGTCCATGAATATGTTCTGCTGCTGCGGAAAGAAACGCCGCTAGTCATCCCATTTTTGATGACCTACCGTGTGAATAGCGATATTCGGGATATGCCCGGCGCCACATGGCGGGATATCATTGCCGACATACTGGAAGATTGCAATGGCCGCGCACCGCTGGAAGAGATTTACCGGCGTGTGGAAGGACATAAGCGGGCGCAGAGCCAGCAGTGGTGGAAGGAAAAGGTGCGGCAGACCCTGCAGATCAATCCCCGAACCTTCGAAAAGGCAGATCGTGGCATATGGTGTTTAGTTAAACAACGCATGAACCGGCAGAAATACAACAACGAAGAGTGGAGGTTTTATATCAATGGAGTATTTTGAATTGCGAAATAAACTCTTTTTCCCTGTGAGGCGGAAACTGATCAACGACTATCAAATGGGGACGCTAGACTTCGAAAGATGCGAACAGTTAGTGAACGATCTCATTCTAAAAATTGGACAGTATATGGACACTGGGGTGCCGCAAGACGAGAGTATGGCGATTGTATTTGCGGAATTTCAAGACACGATTCAGGAGCTGCGGCCACTGACAAAGGGATATGAAATCACTTGTGATACAAACGAGCAATTTCACATACCCCACGCACTCTATGTCTGTGTGTTTAGAGATTTGGTAGGGACAGAATTTGCAGATGAAAGTTATGCTACAAAATTTGCTGAACGTGACGGGGTCAAACTCATATTCGGGATGCCACAAGTGCCGGATGGGCTTTACTTGGATACCGAGCAGAACCGTGAGATCATCCAGAAATACTTAGCACACAAGACGCCTACAACAGGGCGGTCAGACTCTATTGATGAAGCGGTAGGGGGAAGGTGCACAATAAAAAGCAAGGAAGAACTCCTCATTGAGGAAGCAAATGCGCTGGATTCTCTCTTCATGGGCATGAAAATCGAAGATATCAGTATTGAAATAAGGGATAATCAGCTTGTTGCCTTTGATTCTGACGGGAACAAGTGGGTGGAAAATGAAATCTTCGACTTTGCGCTGAACGAGTGCCTTACTTTTGGCGCTGATGGGCATCTAATTGACGGCTATTGTGTCAATGAAGAACTCTTGGATCAAATCCTACACTATGCGGCTCAAAGAGATGTCAAAATCGAGAGGATACCCTTGTAATTGTGGCAGATATGAAGATGAGAAAATGAAACTAAGTCACAGAAGGCCGATATCATTAGGAGGCTTCGGATGAAAAGAGAACTGTCGATTAAAGACGAACTGCGTGCAATCCAGTCCGGAGAACTTACATGCAGCCCGGAGAAACTGGCTGCATGTGCCGCGTACTGCCGGAAACGGCTTGATATGCTGCGCAGGTCACTGGAAAGTCAGTCGGTTCCAGTGGCTTACATTGAGCAGGTGCAAGCCAATATCCATAGTTTTTCTGATTTTCTTGGTTGGGCGGAGGCGCAAAAGCCGGACACGGGTATTTCAGCCTATAGTGCTGAGCCGAAGAAGTCTTAACAGGGTAGTGTATGCGCAGGCGTGGTTATAAGCGTGTTGACGAAAAGGTCTGAGAATGATATAATTCAACTATACAGTATCAGAGCCATGCCGAAGGCGTGCATAGTTTACAGTGTTCCAAAGTGCCATTTGCAGAAATGCAGATGGCACTTTTTTTGTTTTTTGGCCATTTCATTATCGGCATAGACAGCGTTCCCAAAAGGGAACGCTGTTTTTGCATATCAGGAAGTTCCGGCTACAAAAAGAAAGGAGAACAAAACCATGGTAAAATCTTGTTGTGACAGCTATCACACCCAGTTCAGCGCATTCCCGGACATGCTCAGTTACCACGAGAAGATCCGAACTGACAGCCGCTGGGAGCGCACCGAGGTCAAAAATCTGGAGGTAGCGGCGCTGGATAAGGCATCGCCCCTGTTCAACGACACGACCAGTTTCGATTCCTCTGTCTCCCGTGATGCAATCGAGGACACGGCAGAGAATCTGAAATTGGCCATCAAAGTCAAGGACAAATTCTTCCCGCTGCGCGATACCGCTTATAAGAGCCTGCTGGACCGGGCGAAAGTCGGCGGTTCTGCACTACCCAAACTCCCGCGTGAAAAACTTGCGGAGCTGATCAATTCCTGCCTGGCGCTCCATAAGGACAGCGCCCTGTTGCTCGTCCGCGATGAGAAGGTCTCGGCCGCTCATTCCGGAGATACCCGTGACTACTCCGTGTTGGAGATCGATCAGCTACTGGACGGCTTACAGAGCAAGATGGACGAGCGGTTCCCGGGCAACCAGTTTTCCGGCGGTTATGTAGATCATTCCATTACAAGCGCCTCATGGACACTGCCTGACCAAAAGACAGAGTTGCTGGATACCTACACAAAATTGTTGGCGGCAGAGGGGAAGACCGCTATGGCCGCCAAGTTGATGCCTGGTATCCGCTTTTCTACATCGGACACCGGGGTGGCCTCGGCAAAGGTTTCGGCGTTGCTGGTGGGGTTACAGTACCCCATCCATATTGGCGGTATGATCTCCGTGGAACACCGCCGGCAGTCCAAGGTCCCTGACTTCGTGGAGAGCCTTGATATGCTGTTCGCTCAGTTTGGGGACTCGGTTGCCAGATTGAGCGGCCTGCTGTCTATCCACCTAGATCACCCGGTCAATGCCATGACGGCCATCTGCAAACGCCTAGCGCTGCCGAAAAAGGCGGCGATGGAGGCCATCGACATGTTCGAGATGGCGATTGGGGAAGACAGCGCCACTGCCCATGATGTGTTTGTAGCCATGCAGGAGATCCCCTTTATCCTCAAGACCCAGGGGACGCCGGAGAGCAAACTGTTGGCCCTGCAGGAAAATATGGCCCGGGCACTCACGCTCAAGTGGCGTGACTATGACTATGCCCGGGAGGTGAAGTGGTAATGGCTGCACCTAATATTCTGTGCGACTGCACAGGTATGTCGAGAACGCGATGGCTGGAATGCAGGGCGCACGGTCCTAAGGGAGATATTGAGTATACGGTTGGAGGCAGCGATGTGGCGGTGATTTTCGGAGTGTCGCCGTGGACAACGCCTCTGGAACTCTGGCTGATAAAAAAAGGGAGGATGAAACCTAAACAGCCGCCCAATCCTGACCAACTGGAAATGGGGCATATGATGGAGCCGATTGCCGCGCATTTCTACGCCAAGAAGACAGGTAATCTGGTCACAGAGGACAATCACCTCTATCAACATGCCACCTTACCCTATGCACTGGCCAACATCGACCGGCGCTACACCCGGAAAGAGGACGGAAAGCCGGGCATCCTCGAATGTAAGGCGCCCACTTACCACAAAGTGGACGAATGGGAGGACGGTGCGTTTCCGATATATTACGAGTTACAACTGCGCTTTTACCTTGCAGTGCTGGATGTTCAGTATGGCGCCTTTGCTGCTATTTGGGGTAACAACCCCGCAAACGACCTCGCCACGCCGCATATCATCCGAGACCAGGTGAAAGAGGACGCCATTTTCGAGAAACTGGATCAGTGGATTTGGAGCCTGCGGCGTGATAAGCCCCCAACGATGGAGGAGGTCAGGCCCCAATTGGCTATGGCGTCCCTGGCGCGCATTTACGGTGCCAGCCAGAAGGGACTGCCTACGATTGAGTTTCCCCCAAAATTTGAGCCGCAGTTGCGGAAAATTGCGGCGCTTCAGGCAGAAAATGCAGAATTGAGCCGCATGATCAAAAGAAATGAGGAGGCTATGGAAGCACATAGCGTGCGGATCGCGGAACTGATGAAGGAACATGAGCATGGGATCCTTACCACAACGAGTGATAAGTTGCTGGTGGATTTTGTGACAAAGGTAACCAGGCGTGTGAATTCGGACTATCTGAAACAAGAACATCCGAGCATCTATCAAGAGGCGCTGAAAACATCAGAGAGCCGCAAGATCAAGGTGAGCGTCCAGCCCGCATGATGGCGGAACGGTACAGGGAGCATTGCAATCATCCTGTGACCGAATCTTATGAGATTAAAAAATGGACAGGGCACCATCACAGAGCAAAATATGATTTGCGGATCGGGGTATCGTATGGAACAACCTCGATACTCCGATCCCGCTATAAGGAGGAATCCATTCATGAAATGCAGTTTCAGCCGCCTGCTCTACCCGAAGACAGTGGAGGAGGCGCGGGACGGCAGTTATATGATCGCACTGTTCAGGCCCCATGAAAAGGTACTGGACGCACAAGGAAACAGACTTTCCAGCATCAAGGTGGTGGGGCACTACCTGCCTACCGTTTCTAGTGTAAAGGTCGATATGGCTGGACATTGGAAGAAAGATGCCAGATACGGACTTCAGTTTGAGATGGAGTCTTATGAGGAACTGGTTGAATCCAGTAAGGCCGGGATTGTGTCCTACCTCTCGTCGGGGATGATACCTGGCATCGGGAAAAAATTGGCCGAAAGAATCTACGATACTTTCGGGGAGCAGTCCCTGGAGGTATTAGACCGTGATCCTACACGGATCGAGGAGGTATCCGGCATCAGTCAAAAGAAAAGAGACCAGTTCTGTGACGCCTATATGGAAACCCGCAGCGCCCGCAAATTGATCAATATGCTTGCCCCCTTTGATATCAGCGCGATGCAGGCCATCCATCTGAGGAGGCAACTGGGTCTCGATGCGCAGACATTACTGGCTCAGTTTCCATACATGGTATTTGAGCGTGATCTGATTGATTTTGAAACAGCAGACAGGCTGGCGCAGGCCAACGGGATCCCGATGGATGCACCGGAGCGGCTGGATGCTGGCCTGCTCTATACGCTGAAACTGGCGGAATCCAGCGGGCACCTGTCCATGCACAAGGAACGCTTTGTGCAGAGGGCGGTCAATCTGCTCCGAACGCCGACGGTGACCTGGAAGGCTGTTGCCCAACGGGCATTTGAAATGCTCAAAGACAATCGGCTTGCAATTTATCGTGACCACATCTATCGCCCTATCATAGCACAGGCTGAGAACGATGTGGCTGTACAGGTCTGCGAGATGCTGCGCCGGGACAAATTGCCCTATATGGGCGACCTGGATGACGAGATTGATGCCCAGCAGAAAGAGATGGGGTTCACCTTCGCTCAGGAGCAGAGGAACGCCATCAAGACTTCGCTGACATCGCCGATTTGCATCATTTCCGGAGGTCCGGGTACGGGGAAGACCTCCATCCAGCGGGCAATTCTCAATATCTATCACGCGGCATTTCCCAATGCCGCTGTTGTCTGCTGCGCACCGACCGGGCGTGCGGCGCGGCGTATGGAACAGAGCACTGGCTTTGCAGCATCTACGGTACATAAGGCGCTGAACCTACAGGCGGGTGAAATCCACGAACTGAGAGAGCCTGAAACCCTGAAGGCAGATCTGGTCCTTGTCGACGAAGTCAGCATGATGGATATGATAACCACATGGCACCTATTTGCCGCACTGCCACCCGGCTGCCGCTTGATTCTGGTGGGAGATGCAGATCAACTTCCCTCCGTCGGGCCGGGTGCCGTACTCCACGAACTGCTGGGCTGCGGGAAGCTACCTTCGGTCATCCTGGACAAGGTGTTTCGCCAGAGTGAGGGCAGCATCGTAGCGGAGAATGCACAGCGTATCCGGCACGGCAATGAGCGATTGGACTTAGGGGACGATTTTCAGTTCTGGGCCTCGGCAGATGTGTCACAGTCAGCACAATGGCTGGAGCGTCTCTACATGAATGAGATCGCTCGGCACGGCGTGGACAATGTGGCGCTTTTGACCCCGTTCCGTAAAAAGTCCGAAACTGGCGTTCAGAGTATGAACGCGGCCCTGCACGATATTGCCAACCCACCCTCACCGGAAAAGGCGGAACTGGAAATCGGGCAGAGGACCTTTCGCGTGGGTGACAAAGTGATGCAGATGAAAAACCGGGATTTTGCCAGTAATGGTGATATCGGATATATCCGAACCATCGTCCGGGATGCAGACGGTTTTTTGGTAGAAGTGGATTTTGGGGATGACCGTATTGTGGCCTATGAGGATTTGGAGTCTCTCCGCCAACTGGAACTGGCTTATGCCACCACCATCCACAAATCTCAGGGCGCAGAATATTCCTCCGTGCTTATCAGTGTCCAGAACATACACGGGAGAATGCTGAATCGTGCGTTGTTCTACACGGCGGAAACCCGCGCCAAGATCCGCGTTATCGTTGTGGGAGACTGGGAGGCTGTTGTGCGTGCAATCAATACGACGGATACTGACCGCAGAAATACGGCACTGGCTGAACGGATCAACGAATTGATAAAAGAATAGAAGGAGGACCAGACAGATGGCCACAGTCCTGGAAAATTACTATGCGCTCCGAGGCGAACTGGAGCAGCGCATGGCACAGGCACCCATTAACGCAGTCGACCTGTGGTACTACGGCGAAATTGTGTACCGGGTCGGCGTGTTGGAGACATGTCAGATGTACCTGCGCAGTGCGCCTGTTTCGATGAATACCCCCGAACTGCTGGGGCATTACCAGATGATGGACGCCTATGTGCAGAGTCTTGCGTTGGAACGTCGCTATGGGCCGGACCGCGGTCCGGATACACAGAAAGAGCGGGAAGCCGCTCAGAGCAACCTGGGACGTGTGATCCAAGACTACCGTAAGCGATTTTCAGCGTTTTCGCCTACGGCTGCTATGGCATACAAGAAAGAAATTGACCGGGTTATTACAACACTGCTGCCGGCATGGCTGCAGTTTCGGAACACATTCGTACCGATTAAAAAGGCTAAGGAGGGTAATGCATCATGAAAGACGAGAAACAGGCAGCACTGGCAGCCATTCAGCAGATCAATGCGGTGGATGGTTTTGATCCCTCGCCGTTGGCAGTGGAATACGCCGACCTCAATACCCATGAAAAGCGCCTTCGCCTGCCGGTTATGGGACAACTCGCGTGGTTCTGGCTCAAGCATCCGGAAGGCCGTGTCGCTGTCACGGTGACTCCAGCCAAGGAGTGCTTCATAGCCACAGCACGGATTTATGCCAATTATACCAATCCATCAGATCAGTATTTGGCGGAGGCCACAGCGTCACGAGGTTATTTGCCGGACAAGCCGACGGTTTCCCCACGGGAATGGGCACAGACAGCAGCAATCGGCCGGGCGTTGCAGTACGCTGGCTTTGGACTCCAGTTCGCTGCGGCCGGCGACGCCTTTGATATGCCAGCAGTGGATGAACTGAGCGGCATCGTCTGGAGCGGGGAAGAATCTCCGCAGGATTTGCCAGAGCCTGGAGGGGCCTCCGCGAATATGCATATGACAATGCCGATGCCCACACCAGCCGCCCAGCCGCCGGTAGATCCATTGGAGAAAGCAATGAGTACACCCTGTCCCATCAGCAAATACAGCGGCAAGACGCTTGGGGACGTACTGAGGGAGGATCCAAAAGCCCTCGTGTGGGTAGCGAATAAATTTCAGGGCGATCCTGAGATCTCTGCGGCCGCAAAACTCATTTGCGAACAGTCCATGGAGGAGAGCGCCTGAATAAACATGGGGGACGGTCGCCACCAGACCGTCCCCCGGAGAGGAGCTTTCCATGGAACTTCGCTATCAAATGACGGATATTCTGCCGCTGCTCCCAATCCCACAGCCTCCAAATGGAAAGAGCGCCTACAATATCCCGTGCCCATTATGCGACCGTGCAGGTTCAAGGGAGAAGCATCTGAACATCAATCTCAAGCGGAATGTGTATCGGTGTCCCAAGTGCGGACAATTCCAGGGTGGTGTCTTCGATCTCTATGCCTACTACATGGGCATCCCGCGGGAGAAGGTCTTGGAGGACCTTACAGCGAGACTGCAGAGAGACATCAGCTATCCCGCAGGGAAAGCGGCTACCAGAAAGAAACTGCAGCCTCCGCCGATGAAGCCCCAGGCAAGCCTTGCGCCGCTGGAGGAACGGGACCGGGTCTATCGTGCTTTGCTCAACCGGCTCACCCTGGCGCCGGACCACCGTGAAAATCTCCTCAGCCGCGGTTTGACCGACGAAGCCATTGAACGGCTGGGCTATAAGTCTACGCCTGTTGTGGGGTTCCATGCACTGGCCCAGTCCTTGCTGGACGAGGGATATACGCTGTTTGGCGTCCCTGGATTTTATCGGGACAAGGATGGCCGATGGACAATGGCTGTGTGGCGTAGGGGGATTCTGATTCCGGGAACCTACTTTGGGAAGATACAAGGTTTTCAAATTCGCCTTGATCATAAAATGAAAAAGGGCGGTAAGTTCCTGACCTTTTCCAGTAGGGACGAGCTGGACGGAGCCATGGGTGAGAACTGGTGCCATATGGTCGGGCCGGTTCGAGAGAGGATTCTTCTGATTGAAGGATATATGAAAGCGGACATCGTCAACCACTTTACAGGCCAAACGATGTTGGCTATTCCAGGGGTGACCTCGTTGCAACATTTGGAGTCAGCCCTCAGGGATCTGATTCCCATGGGAGTCCGTCATATCATGACCTGCTTCGATATGGACTATCTGAAAAACTGGCATGTGGAAAGTGCCTATCAGAACCTTGTTGAACTGTTGGCCAAGCAGAATGTCACATTTGGAACCTATTTGTGGGTTCCGGATTACAACGGATTGGATGATTACATCTGGGAGTTTTGCATGAATAAGGGCAATCCTCCAAAGTAACAGAAGTGGACAGCGGGACATGCGCAGCATGTCCCGTTGTTTTTACGCATTTTGTTGTAAAAACGCATTTTCATTTGTGTAATAACATATCAGAAAGACTAAGGAGTGATTTCTCATGCTATTTCCGGTTGATCATGGCAACTCGTCTATCAAAACCGTCAATTTCGTGTTTTCCTCCGGACTGGCCGATTATCCGATCCGTCCACCCGTTGATACGGACATTCTGGAATATGGCGGCAAGTATTGGACGCTGTCCGGCAAACGCATCTCTTATATGCGGGACAAGACGAAAGATGACCGATATTTTATCCTGACCCTTTTTGCCATTGCGAAGGAACTGCAGAAGAGCGATACTATGAGCCCAATGGTGGAAACGGATCTGGCCGTAGGATTGCCCCCGGAGCATTATGCGCTGCGGCAGCGGTTTGCAGAGTATTTTAAGCGCGGCACAGTGAACTTTGTCTTTAACGGAACACCGGTCTGCCTCGTGATCCGGCATGTGCTGGTCTATCCTCAGGCTTATGCAGCGGTCGTACCGCAGGCAGCCCGCCTGAAGGAGATCCCGCGCACTTTCATTATTGATATTGGAGGCTTTACCACAGACGTTATGCTGCTTCGCAATTCTGTACCTGACATGCAGTTCTGCCGCAGTTTGGAGATGGGAGTGATTCATATGTCCAACGATATTATCGGCAGGGTGAATGCTATGTATGATATGAAGATTGAGGATGACCACATCGTGGATATCATCCAAGGGCGGTCCACGACCCTATCCGCTGAGGTGCAGGAGGTTGTATTTGCCACGGTACGCAGTTATGCCAATGGAATTCTGGATAAACTGCGTGAACTGCAGGTAGACCTACGAGCCAATCCGGCCATTTTTATCGGAGGCGGGTCCATTCTATTCCAAAACTTCATTGAGGAGTCCTCCCAAGTGGCTCAGGCGGATTTTGTGCTGGATTCTAAAGCCAATGCCATTGGCTATGGAATGCTGGCTACGGCGCAGTTGCGGCGGATGACACAGCAGAATCACGGAGGGGAGTTCTTTGCGGAGGGATGATAAGTTCCGATTTTCTCTCGGATGGAGCCGGGATACTGCGGAAAAGATTGCAGTCGGAGATTTACTGGAAAGATTGAAGAACCGCAAAAGTGATCTGGTCATCCAAGCTGTCTGGGAGTACATTGGGAATCACCCCGAGGTAATGGCGGAAGATGCAAAAATCGTGATTTCAGTTCATTCAACGCCCACAGATGAACAGACATTCGCAAAAATCCAAAGTATGATAGACGCCTCGTTGGAAAAACTGAAAACTACCTTAAAACTCCAACTTGAACAGGGCCAGCCGGAAGATGCCAGCGGGCCAAGCGAGAAAGATCTGGATGATATGCTCAAAAATCTGGATATATTCAATCTGTGAGAACAGTCCCCACCCCATACCTTGAATGGGGTGGGGACTGTTTTGAGGCCGGTACCATTGGGGCGGCATGGGTAAGATAAAAAGGGGAAAAAGACACGCCCCCTCAGGAATGCACCGTTCCTGAGGGGGCGTGTCTTTTTGTTTATAGGGGAAGTTGTGAACTTCGGATGCTGTCCCCTCTCGGCAAAGCAGGCAAAACAACTAGCCAAGACGGTATATGTACAGTTGAGACAGTCTAAATGCCTAGAACCCGTTCCAGATTTGGTGACCGCAGTATTCAAAGGTTTGTGCGTCATCACAATCAGCGGGAGTGAGGTCGATGATCCGCTTGCGGGAGCGGGAGAGGAAGACCCGGTTTTTGATTTTGCTCATTGGCTGCCATTTGGCCAGCATATTGTCAAAATTGACTACTGAGGCATAGTCCGCCGGGAAGTTGTTTTTTATGTGATGAAAGAAATAGTTGCGGTGGAAAGGGCAGATCAGGCAGGCGCTGGCCTTGCTGTCCAGGCCCCACTCATCCAGATTATAGGCGTAGCAGTCCTTTCGTTCCCAACCCATCTCGATAAGCGGAAATCGGTTTTGAAACATAGCGTGTCGGCTGGGAAAGGAACGATGAGCCTCTTCACTGGAAAAGCCGATGTGGAGTTCATGGGTGCCGATATCCTCTGGGCGAAGCCGCTGATAGGGCCGGTAGCCCAGAAGTTCATATCGGACAAACTTTTGGATCATCAAAACCTTGTAGTCCACGGTGCAGGAGCGGCGGGCGATCCGCCCTGCTTTTCCCTGCTCATCTAATGTCCAGAACGGCATGGCTGAAACCCTCTGCCGCCCGAACCGCTGCATATAGTCCTGGTACAGATTACTCTGGAGAATGTAAAAAGGAATGTTGCAATCAACGCAGGTGCGTTCAATGAAACGCACTTGATCCGCTACCCAGGCAGGCTCACAGCCAAGATCACAATAGATGATGGCATCATAGCGGGGGACCTGCGGGTGTACGACCTTATTTCTGGTCTGGTCGCAGGAGATCAGGGCCAGGGCGGTACTCTGCATCCCCGCACCACAGCTTAGAATGTTCAAACGGAATACCTCCTATTACAATGTATTTACGGTTGAAGGCACGGCAGCCAGCCGTGTCTTTTTCCGCATCGTTGCCTAAGCTGTTAGAATGAGAGAGTCTTGGCCTGATGTATACCTCCAAGGACCAGCGCGTCCGTGACGAAGTCCGTCAGCCGGCCTCTCATTCGCAGCGTTCGATTTATGCAGGTTGAGCCACCTCCTTGGTGCGCCCGTGTCATCAAATAGATTGGATCGGCAATGGTGGAATGGCTGGTCGCCAAAACAAATCCATGATGAGGAGCGATCAATATGAACAATGTGGCAGGGATCGATGTTTCCAAAGGAAAGAGCATGGTATCCGTTCTCCGCCCTTTTGGAGAAGTGGTAGCAAAACCATTTTCTATTGGTCACACCGGCAGTGAACTCAAGGAGCTGGCAGACTACTTGAAAAGCCTGGACGGTGAGACACGAGTAGTCATGGAGCATACCGGACGGTACTATGAGCCGGTAGCCCGTTTTCTTCATGAGGAGGGCGTCTTTGTCAGCGCAGTCAATCCGAAGCTTATCAAAGACTACGGGAACAACACCCTGCGAAAAGTGAAAACAGACAAGGCAGATGCCCGGAAGATTGCCCGCTATGGGCTTGACAACTGGGCAGAATTGCGCCAACATACACCCATGGATACGATTCGAATGCAACTGAAAACGCTGAACCGGCAGCAGAGTCTATACGCTAAGACTAAGACGATGATGAAAAACAACCTCATCGCCCTTCTTGACCAGACCTATCCCGGCGTCAACGCCCTATTTGACAGCCCTGTCCGTGAGGACGGCAGCCAGAAGTGGGTGGACTTTGCCACGGCCTTTTGGCATGTGGACTGTGTGCGAAACATGAGCCTCACTGCCTTTGCCGAGCGTTACCGTAAGTGGTGTAAACGGCATGGCTACAACTTCAGCCAGAGCAAAGCCGTTGAGGTCCACGCCGGAGCACAGGACCTGATCGCCATGCTCCCCAGGGACGCCCTGACCAAAACCATGGTCCGGCAGGCCATTGATGCGCTGAACGCCGTCTCTGCCTCTCTGGAACGGCTCAAGGCTGAAATGCAGGCCCTGGCAGCCCAGCTCCCGGAATACCCTGTGGTCATGGCCATGCACGGTGTAGGCGATTCTCTCGGCCCTCAGCTTATGGCGGAGCTTGGGGATGTGGCCCGGTTTACCCACCGAAACGCCATTACCGCTTTTGCGGGCGTTGACCCTGGCGCTGACCAGTCCGGCACTCACGAGGCTAAGAGCACAAGGGTTTCCAAAAGCGGGCCGCCGGAGCTGCGCCGCGCCTTATTCCTGGTTATGGACTGCCTACTGAAAACACAGCCCCAGGATGACCCGGTATACCGTTTCATGGACAAGAAACGAGCCGAGGGCAAACCCTATCTGGTTTACATGACAGCCGGCGCCAACAAGTTCCTGCGCATCTATTATGGCAGAGTAAAAGAATATCTGGCATCTCTGGAGGAAAATTAAGGAAGTATCCTTCCTTGTAGCAGAACCATATTGCCCATACGCTAAAAGCATCTTATGACAGAAAGAGAGCGATTAAGATGTTTTTAGACAATTTATCCACCTCCGTCCTCAAATTATGTGATACTCAAAAGCTCAGCTATGAAGCTGCCTCGGAACGATGTGACCTCAGTTCCAGGTACTTTGGCGACATTGCCAGAGGCAAGACTGCGCCCACGATCCTGACGCTGGAAAAACTCTGCGTTGGCTTTGAACTGACGCCAAATGACCTGTTGATCCCCTCAGAGTTCTGGAGAGAGATGGCCTTCCGCGAACCGATGCCAGTTACACACATCCGCTGCTTTCGATACCTCTCTGGCGTGACGGGTTTTCCTGTTTGCCCGCAATGTAGAAGGACTATGGAACGGGAATACCAGTCCTATTGTGACCGCTGTGGGCAGTGCCTTGACTGGAACAACTTCTCTAAAGCAACGATTATTCTGCCTCAGAAGTAATGTGCACTGTTACATACCTGACCATCCGGCCAGCGTCCTTTACCTGCTGGCCGCTTTTGGCATGGCCTTTTTCTCTCCTCAATTTTGCTTTATTTCCCTATTGACTTTTTATTTGCAGACTTCTAAAAGGAAATGCGGGGAACCGCCCGTTTAGGTGGTTCCCCGCTGAGTGTTATTGGAGCAGAAGCCTATTGATTTGGGGCAGGCGCACCACATCAAAATTGATCATGACGCCCCATGTGATATCCTCCCCCTGTGTTTTAGACAGATGGTAGGAGTAACAGATATAACCGCCATCCCCATACCCGGAATTGGATACAACGCCATGTGGAATAACACCGGCATAGTGGTCTGTATGTAAGGTCTGGTTGCAACAGCTGTTGTACCACGCTTCCAGTGCATCTTCGCTGGGTATCTGGCCTGCATCAGCACCGGCACGGTAGAACGGCTTGTCGAACACACCGGCTTGGCCGCTGTCTACGCCAACCTTGAAGAGTTCCTCCCGTGCAATTAACTGGTTTTTGGGTGGGCAATGCTGATGGAACGCGGCCAGATAGGCTACTGCCGCATCGTGCTTCCCTTCATGGAAAAAGCCAATCTCTGCCTCCCAAATCCCCGGCTGGGCATTGGGAACGATGCCCATGCACCAGGTACCGGGCGCGTAACAGGGATCGGAAATAATCAATTCAGGCTGTGTCACCTCGAAAGTGCCGAGTTTGAATTTTTGCAATGTCCGCATTATTTAGACCTCGCTCTCGCTAATTTTATCGTTGCCTCTTTAGGTTCAACTGGTACTGCTGTCAGTGGCGTGAGTGGCCGGAATATCCACGGTATGTCCAACATACGGCGGCTTGCTCTGGATTGCAGCCAGCAACTTGGAAAGTAGTTCGGGCAGTTTCGTACTGTTGCGGCTGCCTTTATGGTAGCGGTAACTCCATTGACCACTCTGTGGGGAATATCGAATACTGTGTAGCGTATTGATAATCCATCCCTGTGTTTTTAGAGGGACTGAAATCCCATGCTCCCGAAAAAGCTGCATGATCAGAGACTTGCCGTTGATATCTTGATTTACAACTTCTTTTCCGGCTAAAATGTTTTGCTCCGCCTCTCGGATGGCGGAGGTATAGCGGTCTTGTAACTCTTGTTCACGCTGACGCGCCTGGGCTTCCAGTTCTGCCTCTCGCAGTTTGGCTTGCTGTTGGCGCTCTGCCCAAATGGGAGCGTTGTGTGCCTCAGCCTCTTCGCGCCGCCCCAAGAGGTTGGCAAAGCCAAGATCGGCCCAGCGATCTGGAGCCGCCATACTCTGGTTGAAGACCCGTTCAATCTCAGCCCGGATACCGTGTTCCAGCGTGGACAGCCACTTCAGGACTTCCGCCAGCCGGCTCCGCTGGTCGATGCCCCCCATAAAGCCGTCGCAGGGGATAAAGATCGTCGGCCATGAATCACGCTTATTTTCCAAGGTGTAAAGCTCGATGCCGTTTTCATTGTAAAAACGGTAGTAGTAGTGCCTTTTACCCATCAAGTCCTTGGAAAAAACACGGTTTTCATCCCTCTCCTTTGGCGGGAATATATCCTTTTTCTTCTCGTTCGGGCGGGTGTAGCGGGGAGAGAGGCCGGTACGGCCCAAACTGTTTGTAATCTGTTTTTCGATTGATTCCAGACCGCCGTGCCGTTCCATAAAGCCTGATAGGTCCTGTGACTGCTGCAAATTACAAAGGCACAAACCTGTCCTGCCCTCATAGATAGCTCCCTTGTATTGGAACAGATCCAAGCCAAACTCGTTTTGAAACGACTTGGCTTCCCGTACTGGAGAAAAGGCGCCTTCCCGGAAGATGTAACAGACGGCAGAGTGGGTTTCATTCATGTTCATCATTTATTCCTTTCTACGGAAGATGTCGTTTGGGATCGGGATATAGCAGATGCTTTTGCTGTGGCGCAAACGACATTTTCCGCACGATCCGCCTATGGACCGGCGGAGGGTACACTGGAAGCAACGAAGTTTTCTTAAAGTACCCTCTGCCATTAAGGCAGTGTTTTTTTCGGCAGTGTCGGCTTGCCGCCAGAATCATGGGACCGGTCAAGGAAGCCGGCTTCTGTCAGAAGACGGACAACCATTTCCGGGGTGAATTCTGTGTCCTTCCAAGTACATAGTTTTTGGATGACCTCCATGAGCGTAGGTGTGAGCAAGGCGGGCAGAGCGTCGTTGAAACATGTGAGTCGAGGAACATCCGCTCCGCTCATCCATACCCACTCAAAACTAAGTTCAAACAGGCAGCCGCCATCGCTGTGCTCTAACGAGATCATGATCAGGTCATCCACATCGTCAGGCAGATCCGAGTCCGGATCTGTTTTGGAGTAGTGAATGAAACTCCAAATCGTTTTGCTCCAATCTACATCAGGGTAGATCGGGCTGAGCGTGTCAATATCCTTCTTGCAAAGCATAAAAGCCTCCTGTAAAAAATATTTGTAGCTGGCTCCTTCGAAGTCTATCCGAATGAGGCTGTTGTGTTATGAATCGGCGAGGTCGCTGTGATCTCCAGCTGGCCAGCCGATGCCAGGAAAGTTCCGTACCCCACGTTGAAGCGCCTCTCGCTCTTTCTGGCAAGCCAACTCATACAGTGGGTGCTTCCGCTCGTCCTCTTTGCAGGCAGGGCAGATCATATCCAGATTGAACATGGACATGATCCGGGTGACTGTAGGCCTATGACAGCGGTCGCAAATCTGATTTTCAAACACCATCCTTAGCGCCTCCCTCACAGTCCAGAGTTCGCCCTGAGATGGCAGTCTCATCATGGCCGCCGTCGTACCGCGCCGGGGTGTTAATTTGCTCGGCGAAGGTGAAATACTTCTCCATCTGCCGGTCGAGCAGTCTGTCGATCTGTTGCCGGAATTCTGCGTTTACCTTCTTTTCTGCACTGAGGTAGTCGACGAACTCCTTGAATTCACCAAATGCCTCCAGATAGCCGGCAAGGAAAGCCGCATCTTGAGCCTGGGCCTGGATCCCTGCCTGGGAAGCGGCCCGCCGCAGGTCTGAGACTAGGGCAGCGGACTCTGGCCGGCGCTCCAGCGCCCCCCAAATCCGGTCAGAGTAGTCATGGCCCCTCCGGAATTGGGGCCTCATTCCACCAAACTGCAAAGCATAGGTACTGGCGGCATACAGATAGACGTGTTCAGGATCTCGCCTATCATCGGTGTCGTAGACTTGAATGTTGAGCGGCTCCAAAAGGGTGGAGTAGACCTCGTTGACCAGTCCGCCATCCATCTCGATAATTAAAGTAGCCACGTTTGTTCCTCCTCGATTGACTTAAATAGTTTTTTTCGGGATGATAACCCCCATTACCTGTTCCAGGCCTTGTTCATTGAGCCAGGCATCCAGAGCAGTTTGGGCCTCTTGACGTAGAGCCTCTGTCCTCTCCGCAAGTTGATCCTCAACTTGTTCTCGGTTTGGAACCTCTTCGCTGACGAAAGCGACGCCAATCCAATTGGTATTCATTCCGGATCACCGTGTTTCGATGCTCTCTGTCGTGTCGGGATTCTTTCGAGTGATTGCATAACTTTTCATCTCCTTTTTGATTTTTGCGGTGTTCCGCTGCAGGGATATCTATATAAAAAAACGTGTGGAACCCAGAATAGTCCACACGCTTTTGCCCAGGATGGGCGAGATCTGTTTAAGAGGGGCATTCGTTTGTCCAGAAAACAAAAAAGCGCCCAAAGGTCAGAAAGACCTCTGGACGCTATGCAACACGGAAACTAAGACTGCCTTAGGCTGCCGCAGATACTATGTGAGCATATTATAGCGTTTCCTTTGAGAAAAAACAAGCATTAAAAATCACCACCCGCCGGTGGCAGCTGATGTTCTGAAACATATCGGGTTCACGATTCCCAAGCCGTGGAGCAGGAAGAAAGGCCATGTGGCATTTTACGTTGGTGACTCAGTTCGAAAATCCCTTGCAAACAATCCGTAGGTGCGGTATAATACTGACATAAAGTATCCGAAATCGCCCTGGCGATTACAGTATTCTGTGTTTCAAAGCGTCTGAAGGCATGTTGCCTTTGGACGCTTTTTACGTTTTGCCCAAAAAAGATATGTCTGCGCAGCCTAGTTACAGTACCAATGCGTGAAATTGCGTCTGAGGAACATCTTCAGGCGCTTTTTTCTTTGTCTGCCGCCATGCAGTATGTGGCGGCGACCATATTTCTCTCAGGTACCGCAGGCATCTACTGCGTGAATACCACAAATCAAGAAAAAGGAGGGAGTCAATGATCACAACAGGACAAGCGTACAGACACGGTGCGCCGGTGCATGACTGCCCGGTACCGCACACAAAAATGGCCGCCGTATCAGCGGTGGCACAGAGAAAGGAGAGAACATAGTTATGAGCAGTCATGACAAGGAACAAAGCCACTGCGACGCCTATGAGAAGATCCTCGACTTAGATCTTTTTAATGCACTTCTGGCCCTTGTGGTCAAGATGTCCGACAACAAGGACGCTATGCTGGAGTACTCGCGTTTTATCAGTCAGAAGTCCCTATGGGCTTCCAGGTGCAACGACCCGGGGACCTATTTTGCCCAGCATGAACTTCGCTATATCGGCGAGATTACGGAGCGATTCGAGGAACGCATCGGCTCCAGACCAGAAATATTCCGTGCGCTGGCGCTGGCTCTTGGATTTGCCCTGCCATTTCTCACAGACTCCATGTTTGTTGGGACTCAGCGAGAAGACTTCATACGTAGGCTGGATAAAGAGGCTGGGAACGACCTGTATCTGCAGGGAGCCCGCTACCTCCTGACCACCGACCCGATGGAGCGTAAGCAGTTACGGTCCCAACTGGCTGGCGATACGTATCAACGGACGGAGGATGCTATGTTTGTCCTCTCCCTATTTGACCCTCAGGAAGATGAGTTTCCTGCAATGCGCCCCCAGATCGCTCGGTTGTGGGGCGTTGATCGGACCATACCGCTGCTTGGCAATGGCCGTATGCTGGACTGGCTTCTGTGTAACTATAAGCAGGTCATCGCCGAGTGCAGGAAGAAAGACAATGCAGTCCTGCGGGCGTTGCTGAAGTTGCCCGGCCAGTTCTGCAAGGAGGGCTCCGCTCTGTACAAGACGTTGATCGACTCAGGATATAGTACGCTGGAGATCAGGTATGCCAACTCCTGGATGATTTGGCCCTGCCAGAATCCAGTTGGGCTTAATCCCAACGGCATTCCTGCTGAGAAGGCGGCTGCCCAATTTTGTATCGCTGCACTCAATCAGGACGAGGAGCTGCCGGACGAGGCTTTCACCCACATGGAGAGACTCTACTCCATGTATCGTAAATTTCACATCCGTTACGAAGGGCATGAGGGGATATGGCCTGCTGTCTCCACACAGGTCAATCCGACCAACCCTAAAACAGTATTGTGGATGATCCAGAAAGCCAATTTACAGTTCTCTTATCGGTTCGATGTATTTGATCCGCGATGGGATATCTTAGCAGAACAGTTGGAGCCACTGGATTACCGGAATCTCTTCATTGAACAGGTCGACCGTCTGGAGGCCCCCGACAAAAAGGAGATCCGTCGGTATATGGAGCGTTATCAGGAACTGACGGGCTTGGACTATATGGAGGCGTTTCAACAAGAGAATGGCTGGTATAACAAGAATTTCGCGTTGCTTGTGGATACTGACACCATTGATTTATGGCCCTTTTTTCAGTCACACCTCAATTATGAGTCGGAGCCGAAAGAAAAACAGGCGTTGTGCTATGTGCAGGAATATACCGCAGGTTCTCGGACCAGGAAAGCGTTTGACTTTAATAAGAAGTTATTAGAAACATACGATGTGACTGAGTATCCAGACCTGTTCGAGAGTCATTCGGGATTCCACCGCGATTATATGGAATCTATCCGCTATTACTATAGCGATCTCGGCAAACTGGATTTTAAGCGGGACTTTCTGTCTTCGGACGAACAGCGTCAACTTTTTGAGTGGATCGATACCTCACAATTCTGTCTTGAACCCAAAAGTTACTATAACTTTGTGGAAGCGGCACTATGGAATGACTGTGTCCGTGCGCTCTATGATAAAGAGACGCTCCGGAAAGTTCTGAAAGCCCTGATCGCAACACGCTACAATATTCATAGTGTGAACAGTTTGAAACAGGATTTGTATACGCAGGAAGAGCTGGATGCAGAGAAAGAGCAGCAACAGGCAGAGCGGGAGCGGATCAGACAGGAGCGCCGGGCTAACTCGCTTACCACAAAAAAGGAGAGATTGGATGCCAAGTTTGATGGGAGTGTTCAATCGCTGAAGGATTTTTTGGGTAACTATTACAGTACAGAGGATCGCAGAGATGCTTTGAGCCTGATAGATGAGCCTCTGCGTCATGCCGTCGCCCAATTTAGTTACCCCATAACACCAGAGCAGGCCGATGGATTGCTTTGCTTATGCGGAAGAGCCATTGGTGCGGATGCCATCCCACGGAAAACTCTGTACTCTCTTATTGAAATTGTTATCAAGGAGGAACGGGCACATGCTGCAAACTGTTGATCGTATTAAAACGCTACATCGCATGAGCATTTGTGGCTTGAATACAAAGAATACACATCAGTACAGTGTTACCACACTGCTCATGACCTGTGATCGGATTGAGAAACATGGCTTAGTAGAGTATCTTTCCTCTGATTTGTATGAACGCGTCCAGCGGGAACTGATCTGCAACGAACAATTTGCAGGCTACTACAAGAAACTGGTGGATTGTAAAGTGCCCCACCATTTCATCAATGACTGGCTGGAGTCTGCGGATCGTTTCGGGGAATCTCTGATGGGGCGTTATACCGTTGAACAGATGGTTCAAATGTACGGCTCCGGGGTCAACGGCTCCTGCTGTCAATACGAGTGTCTGAAGTATTTCGAACACGACTTAGCGGATGAAGCATTGTGGCCCGCATTGGTAGATAACCTGAACGCTTTCTATGCGCAGAACGCCGTGACTTTATCCGATTTGAAACCGCAGGAGCGGGAGATGCTGAAGCTCCCTTATTTTGCCTCTTTCATCGATGTTTCCGGACGTACCATTTCAACCAGCCTCTCTGTGCTTTCCTCCAATGAGACGATGCGGGCGGTCCTGGATTTCCTGTTCCGTGAACAAGTGGAGCATTCTTTCACAGAGGATGAGTTGACTTCGCTCTCCCATCTGGAGGCTAAGGATCTTGAACTTGTGCGCCAGACATACTCCAATCTGGGTTCTGACCCTGGATGGATGGAGCGGTTTCTGGACTGGTGGCTCTCTAACCACGGTCTGCGCCATGATCTGCAGTGGTTCGCTCAACGGCGCGAGCCACTTACAGACGAGGAAAAGCATCAGGTGCTGGATACCTGGGTCGGATACTTGAACGCCCTGTATTCCGGGAGTTTGGAGGTGCCTTTTGCATCCATCAGACCCATTCAGTACGATGTACTGATCTACGCCATCGCCCACAAGAAGAAACGGTTTCTCCACATGGTTTCGGAGCATTTTGAGGACTTCTGCAAACTAGGTCGGGAATCCTTCCTGCTGGAAGAGAGTTTCTACACCCGCTGCAATTTGAATGCGCTGAACGGCAAGGATTTCCTCGCGTGCGCTGGCGAGGCCGGACAGAGGAACAACCTTGATCTGCTGGAACAGCGGGAGTACACTTTTCAGGAACTCAAATTGCTGTGCTATGCCAAGCCGGTCTACATCCAGTTCTATGGGATGCTGGCGGATATCGGCGTGGATCGGAAACTCGTTGTTATGCGGGAACTGCTCAAGGGAGATCTGTTGAACATGCAGATTGCTGAGGAGGACCTGCGTGGCCTGGCCGCGCTTCTGTCCCAGAAACCGCTGAGTGTGTGGCGCCAGAAAGAGTTGGGCCATATTGCCGGCCTGTCCGCCACTGACGCTGTGCGCGTCCTGCTGGTCTATGACAAGATCAAGTTATTGATCCCTGAACTACTCACCTGGGAAGATGCACTCTTTGTCAGCCGGAACGCAGATCGGATGCGAGGCTATCAGAGCTGGACTCAGATGCGCAACGATCTCATTTATGTGGATCAAGACTGGGTTGCATTAGCGAAAGAATTGGAACTTGACGAGAAATTCCTTCAAGACAATGAGCAACACATCGTCCGCTTCATTATGGGGGAGGGGGCGGAGATGACCCGGCTCTATTATGAGTACACTGAGAATAAGGAGGCATTCCGCCGTATCATCCTGGCAGAACTGATGGGCGAATTTAAAACACTCAAATACTATCCCAATGACCTGAATAGGGAAATCAGTTTCCCAACCACAAAACAGCAGCAGTTGCTTTGGCAGACGAACACCGCTATGGAGACCTACGGCATTCTGGTGGAGGAAGTGGATGATTACTACTCTACCCTGCGTCTGGGGAGATTGCCATACTCCACATGCTTATCTTATGTGGGTGGTCAGTACCGGGAATGCCTGCTCTCCAGTTTTGACTCAAATAAGAAAATCCTACTAGCCAAGAAGAATGGTAAGGTCATAGGGCGGGCTGTGATCCGGCTGACCAAGGGCCGGGATTATCTGCGAGATGATGTCGATGCTCCGACCTTGGAGTTCGCCGATCTGACTAAACCACCCGAGAAACGATATGAGGATGAGCGGCCTGCAGATCAGCTGACCCTGTTCTTGGAGCGTCCCTACTTCAAGAATGCGAATTGCTCGGAAACCGCTGTTATCAAACGGATGTTTGTCTCTCTGGTACGGAAGAAGGCGATGCAGATGCTGGCTACCCCAGTCTTGGCGATTTGCTATGAAGAGCAGTGCGCTGCATCTGACTTTGTGCGGATGAAGTACGCCCTCTACATTTCCAAGTCCAAAGGCGGCGCCCAGTATCTGGACTCGTTGGACGGACAAGTAAAAGTCTCACGGGAAGGTTCCTTTAAGGCGTTCCCGTTCCTTGTGCTGCCAAGCAACGAGATGGCGGCTATATCCTGATTAGTACAGTATCTCAATCAACCAGAAGACGGGGGATGTGAAGCGAATACGCTCCAGATCCCCCGTTTTTTCTTGGTCAGAAGCGATGATATAAAAATGATGCTTCAGGTTTCGAACAGAATGTCGGAGTCAACTTTACTGACATCGGCATTATAGTGATTGTTTCTAAAGAGGATTAAGCAGGTGCGGGGGCCTTCTGTACCGGCTTCCTTTCTGTTTCGGTGTTTACTGAAATCGTGCCTGCGCACATTCTGGAGAAATATAGGAGTCGCCACCACACCTTGAAATAGGTTGGTGGCGGCTTTTTCTATGGCAAATTTCTTTCTCTGAAACGGGGAATGAGGAGAAGACACCAAGATCTTCAGGGAAGGCATCCTGCTGCACCTTGACAAATAGGCGGTATGCGCCTCATATGCGGCAACGGGTACATTGCGAATATGGAGAGCCGTACAAGCAGACTGGGCTGTGATCCCAAATTTGGAAAGGAGGCAGGGGGGAGCCGGATGTTGTGTGCAGACAAGCTGTGGCGGCTTGGAGGCCATGACCCATATTCGTTGATCATGATACACCACTTCGGCTGTGATCCGAGCGGTAACCAATCCGCCGCAGGTTACGGGAAGTGCCAATAGCTCGGGGAGTAAGTCTCGCGGAGCGGCTTAGCCAGCCGCCGCCCGTTGCTTTTTTAGATTCAGACAGAAAGGGAGATGAAATATGGAAAAACAAGAGGTTCCCATTTGGGAAAAGGCAAATTTGACGATAGATGAAGCGGCTGCCTACTTCGGGATCGGAACCAACAAATTGCGGGAGATAACCAGCAACCCAGATTGCGAGTTTGTGATTCGGGTCGGGGCTAAGCGGTTGATCAAACGAAAAAAATTCGAGAGATACTTGGAAGACGTGGATACAGTGTAACCAATTTTGGATGGAAGCCGGGATGCAGCGGATGCTGTATCCCGGCTTTACAGCAGGGAAATTACAGAAAACTTATTGAAAACATGGGATGTTCATATTATTATATATATGTGTGGGCATTCTCTTGGAAGGAGGATATTGTGTCCGACAAAAGACGCGATTCCAAAGGGCGTCTCCTGAAACAAGGGGAACGACAACGAGAGGATGGCAAATACGAGTATAGGTACTATGATGAAAAAGGAGGTAGGCACAGCGTATATAGTTGGAGACTGGTCGACACAGATAGGATCCCGCCTGGGAAACGAGACGCTGAATCACTGCGTTCAATGGAAAAGCGAATCCGAAGAGATCTGGAAGATGGAATCAAAACACACGAAGCAGACCGGACGACGCTGAATTACCATTATGATAGATATATTGCGCAGAAGATTGAGATCAAGGAGTCTACCAGAGAAAACTATAAATACATGTATGATAAGTATGTACGGGAAGAAATCGGACAGATGAAGTTGTCGAATATCAAATACAGTGATATCAAGAAGTTTTATTTGTCCTTGATTCACGACAAGGGATTCAAACCAAACAGTATGGAAGTCATACACACAATTCTTCATCCGGTTTTTTCTACAGCAGTTCGAGACGGCATCATTCGGTTGAATCCGACCGATGGCGTAATGAACGAAATCAAAAGGACCCATAACTGGGAGAAGCCGAAAAGAAAAGCCTTGACAGAAGCGCAACAATCTGCTTTTATTAGTTATGTTTCTTCATCGCCGACTTACAGGCATTGGCTGTCGGTATTTACAGTGTTGCTGGGGACAGGCTGCAGGATCGGCGAAGTGGTGGGGCTGCGCTGGCAGGATTGTGACTTTTCGCAGGGAATTATATCCATTAACCACAATCTTGTGTACCGCAAACGGGAAAGCACCGGAAAAGTTGGATTTCATGTGAACACACCGAAAACGAGGGCGGGAATCAGGATAATCCCGATGCTCGCAGAAGTAAAGCACGCGCTCCTGCAGGAACGGTTGCGCCAGATGGAAGAGGGCTTCAATGATTGTGTCATTGACGGCTATTCGGGCTTTATTTTCTCGACACGCTATGGAGATGTACTTAACCCACATTGTGTTAACCGAGCGATTGAGCGTATCTGCAGGGATTATAATGCCGAGGAAAAGCAAAAGGCCAAAATGGAAAAACGGTGTCCAGAACTGCTACCACATTTTTCTTGCCACAATTTAAGACACACTTTCTGCACCAGATTCTGTGAAAATGAACGTGACCTGAAAGTTATACAGGAGATTATGGGACATGCAGATATCACGACGACGATGAATGTTTATAATGAGGCAACCAAGGAAAAGAAAGTAGCAAGTTTTGCGAATCTGGAGGGCAAAATCCGAATCAGTTGATTTACCCCCATTTTTACCCCCATTGGTGATGAAACGGTAGAAACTTATACCAAGTTATAAATCCAAAAGTTCGAGAGGACACCTCAAAATGCGGAATACAGAAACTTATAACACTTTGCAGAAGCCGGAAATTCTATTCCCCACCATGAAGCCCACGGACGTCCCCGCCAAGGCCAAGGCCTCCGCCGCCCAGGAGGAGAAGAAGGAGGCGGCCATCGATTTCTCCAAGGTGAAGATCGAGCCTCTGTTTGAGGAAGAGGTGGATTTTGAGACCTTCTCCAAGTCCGATTTCCGGGCGGTGAAGATCAAGGAGTGCTCCGCCGTGCCCAAGAGCAAGAAGCTTTTGAAGTTCGTGCTGGACGACGGTTCCGAAAAGGACCGCGTGATCCTCAGCGGGATCCATGAGTATTATGAGCCCGAGGAGCTGGTGGGCAAGACGGCCATCGCCATTGTCAACCTGCCGCCCCGCAAGATGATGGGCATCGCCTCGGAGGGAATGCTGATCTCCGCCGTACATGAGGAGGACGGCCATGAGGGCCTGAACCTGCTGATGGTGGATGACCGGATCCCTGCCGGCGCCAAGCTGTATTGAGTTTGGACAGGTCCGGAGACAGATTAGATTTGAACGCAATGAAACGGGAGATCTCCAACATGAGACCCTTGGACTGACGATTTGGAAAGGCATACCAATGGAAATTATTCCTATTGGTATGCTTTTCTGCGCAGAAGTCGAAGGCGGGCGGATGGTCTGGGCCGACGCGGCAGTTGGGCTCCCACAGAAAACGTGCGACTGGAGCGGTTATAATGGAGCGGATCACCAGCCGGAAGAACCCACTTTTAATGAAAATCAGGAAGCTGTCCTCGGGCAGTGCCAGGGCCCGCCGGGAGGCTGGGGAGTACCTGGGGGACGGCGTCAAGCTGCTGGAGGAGGCGCTGTGCTGGGAGGCCCCGCTCACCACGGTCGTGGTGACCGAGGGAGCGCAGGTCCCGGAACTGCCCCAGGGCGTCCGGGCCATCCAGGTGCCCCAGGATGTGATGGAGACCATCTCCCCGATGAATACACCCCAGGGCGCGCTGTTTCTGGCCCGCCTGCCGGAGACCACTCTGCCGGAGCGGCTGGAGGGCCGCCGGTATCTGGTGCTGGACGGGGTGCAGGACCCGGGAAATGTGGGGACCATCTGGCGCACCGCCGACGCCCTCGGGGCGAACGGCCTTCTGCTGGTGAACGGCTGCGCCGATCCCTACGGGCCCAAGACGGTGCGGGCCTCTATGGGCGCCTGCTTCCGGCTCCCTGTGTGGGAGGCCGGGCCGGAGGAGCTGTGCGCGCTGTTGGAGCGGTCCGGCCTGCCGCTGTACGCCACCGCTCTGCAGGCGGATACGGTCTCGCTGGAGCAGGCCGGTCTGGGCCGGTGCGCGGTGATCATCGGCAGCGAGGGCCGGGGTGTCTCCCAGAGCCTGCTGGACCGCAGCGGCCAGACCATCCGCATCCCCATGCGGAGCCGCTGTGAGTCCCTCAACGCGGCTGCGGCGGCCTCCGTCGTCCTATGGGAGATGATTCGTCAGGGCGGGCTGGAGGAGTAAACAGACGGCGCGCCCGGGCTCTGGGAGCCGGACGCGCCGGAGCGTTCAGCGCTGGGGCCTGCCGCCCACCCCAGTCCGCCGGTAGACGGTCTGGATGAGCAGCATGGAGATCAGCAGGATGAACAGGAACAGCCCATAGGCGGGGACATAGCTGCCGCCGAAGCGGTCGGCCAGCAGGCCGGGGACCGGCCCTGTGACCAGGGAGCCCAGCATATAGGCGGAGGACAGCCACTTGACCAGCCGGTCATAGTCCTCCGGTGCGCTCAGATCCCCCGCCCACACGGAGAGGGTGACCGAGGAGAGAGGCATCCCCAGCCCGGTGAGGGTGATGGCGGCGGCGGCCAGTGGGAGGCTTTGCGTGTAGGCCAGGCAGCACAGGGCGAAGCCGGCCAGAAAGACGCCGAAGATCAGGCGGTTGGCCATCCGGCTGCCCAGGCGGTCGCTGAGCCATCCGTAGAGCACCTTGGCGGCGATGAGGACAAGCCCCAGATAGGACATGAGCAGGGCCGCCGTTCCGCTGGAGAAGCCGGCGGAGGTGTACAGCACTGTGAGATGGGAGAAGCCCGGTCCGCAGGGACCGCCGGTGAGAAAGGCGGACAGGAGCACCATCCCCAGGAGGGGGCGGCTCAGCCCCTCCCCCCGGCCTCCGGGTGCGGAGTCCCCGGCCCGCTGAAGCTCCGGGCAGTCAGAGGAGTCCCGCACCAAAAGAAGCACCAGCAGGGTGAGCAGCACTCCGGCGGCCGCCTCCCAGAGAAAGGCGGCGGACAGCCCCAGGGCCTGGATGGCCCCGGTGATGAGGGGCGGGGCAAAGATGGTGGAGATCCCGCTGCCTGCGGCGGCCCTCCCCAGGGCGAAGCCCCGGCCGGTGGGGAACCAGCGGGAGATGACCAGGGTGAGGGGGATCATCCCCCCGTAGCCATAGGCAAGGCCGGACAGGACCGCCCCGCCGCAGTAGGCGGAGAAGCCGCGGGCAAAGCCGAAGAGGAGATAGGAGCCCACAAAGCAGGCCATTCCCAGGACCATGGTGTTCCGTAGGCCCAGCCGGCGGCACAGCCGGTCCACGGTGAGTATGGACAGCAGGGCGAACAGGCTCCGGACCGTGGTGATCCAGGAGCCCTGGGCGTTGGTGAAGCCGTGGACGCGGAGCAGATAGGGCTGATAGACCGTAAAGGCGTTGACCCCCAGTCCCATCACTGTGAACAGGGCAAGCCCGCAGCCCAGGCAGACCTCCCAGGCCCGGAGACCGGCGCTTCGGGACGGTGCGTGACTGGCAATTCTCACAGAGATCCCCCCATTTCGTGCCCTAAGCGTACCACAGAACAACGGCGGCGGGGATTACCCGGCTGGTGTTTATGCACCAGCC
>OLSF01000687.1_pt1 | contig 33963 bp, 28 predicted proteins | sample 1672301 | NCBI WGS metagenome assembly OLSF01 (sample SAMEA3136669, study PRJEB25190) | human gut metagenome | biome: human gut; feature: human-associated habitat; material: faeces | place: Austria | collected 2013
ATAGTGGGAGCCAAAGCTTGGACACCATAATCATTTCTTACTGAACTGTAACATAATAAGTTATATTAGAAAAATAGTTTATTATAATAATTAAGGAGGACGAGAAAAATTCTCGTCCTCTTAGGTTAATTAATAGAGCTAAACAATTCCTGTACGGTGTTGTCTTCAAAGGTTAACTCATAGCATAAATTTTCACTTTCGATATTCCTTATAATTAAAATCAATTTTGTAAGCTGACGAATAGTTTTTATTGTCAGACTTTCCAAAAGATTATTTTGAATTAATTTTGCAAAAAGTTCTTCAGATATAGAAGTGTCTTGCTTAAACTCAAACTTACCTGCATTTTCAATTTCAATTTCTCCATTTGAATAAACAAAGATAGAAATTTTTTGAAGTGAAATAATTTCATTTCTAATGCTTTCTAATGATGAATTTTTGTCATTTATCAAATTGGTAAGCGATTTCATATCTGAGCCAAGCTTTTCCCATTCAGAAAACGTTGTCTCAAAATTTTTCCTTATGGATTCAGCTTTTTTTATCAAATCATTTAATTGATTTTGTTGCTGCTGAAATTCCTTTTTTAAAGTAGCTCTTTTACTGATTAATTTGGAATGTTCTGTCTCTATTGAACATATTTCCTTTACCAGTTCGAATTCTTGAGTTTTTAGCACATCAAGAGGTGAAATACAGTTTTCAACTTCAAGATCAACAGTTTGTGATTCTGTGTTTATTTCTGTATCAGTTGTTTGTTTAGTGGAAAGTTTGCTTGCCTTTTTTTCATTATTTCTTATTCTCTTACATATTAAATTGTAAGATTTTGTTGAAAATGTTTTTTTCAAGCAGTGAAAGAATTCTTCTTCACTGATGTTGAGATGGTTAATAAAATCATTGGTACCAAAACCTCTTTTTAATTTTTCTTCCATGTATTTTCCGTTTATTCTAATTCTATCTATTGTCATTTTATTTCCTCCTGTAAAATAGAATCGATTTTTTTAATAATGATTTTTGCATTATTTATAATACCATCAAAATTTTCTTTCATCTCTGCTGGGTTTATTTGTCCGGCTGATTTAGTATTTTGTAATGGTTTATGTTTCTTATGTACGTTTGTTAACAAACTTTCACGAGATACATTATTTTCATCTGCAATATCCTGCAGAGAAGTATAAATGTGCCGTTTACTAACATTGTACAGCTCTGCAATTTCTTTTATTGTTTTTCCCTCCTCATGATGTTTCATGAAATTTTTTTTGAGTTCTGCCATTCGAACACTTTTGTTAGCCATATTATATTAACCTCCTTTTGTATTCTAACGTAATTTAGTTAGATAACATATATAATGGTAACATAATAATTATACCATAATTTTTCAAAAAATACAATACATGGGAGTAGCAGTAGAATATAGAATGATAATATATTTGAAAAAATGAAAAAATTTTTAAATAATCTTTTCTGAAAAAATTTTCAGGAATTGTAATTTAGAAGATGAAAAAGAGGAAGAATTTAGTTTTCTTCCTCTTTTTTATCTTCGTATTTTTCTTTTTTCTTTTTTTCTTCAGGAATTACTACATATTTTGGCTTTTTTTCTGCTGATTTTGGTGTAGAAACATTTAAATGGTCATAAACAGGGGATATTTCTAAATTAGAACCATCACCAGAAACTACTTCTATGTTTTTCTTTTCTTCCATAAATTTACCTCCGAAACTAATTTTGACTATCTTATCATATAAAAATAAAAAGTGCAAGAAAATCAAAAAAATATTGACATATTCACGTTTTTTTGACATAATATAATAGTTAAAATAAAATTTAAGAAGGAAAATAGATGGAAATAAATCAAAAAAAATCAATAATAGAAGCTATACTATTTGCGGCAGGAAGGCCAGTAAAAAAATCAGAAATGGTTTTAGCATTAGAAATAACAGAGGAAGATATAGAAAACTTAGTTCAAAAAATGCAAGAAGAATACTGCGAAGACAATAGAGGAATTGAATTAATAAAAGTAGAAGATTCATATCAATTATGTACAAAAAAAGAATTGTATGAATACATATATCCTGTATTAGATAAAAGAAATAAACCCAATTTATCTAATGCAGCATTAGAAACATTAGCAATTATTGCATACAATCCTAAAATTACAAGAGCTGAAATAGAAGCAATTAGAGGAGTATCAGCAGATGCATGTGTTTATAAATTATTGGAATATGGATTAATTGAAGAAGCTGGAAAGATAGATTTGCCAGGAAAGCCAATGTCATATAAGACAACAAATGATTTTTTGAGAATGTTTGGATATTCTTCTTTAGAAGAATTACCAGAACTTCCAAGATACAAATTAGATGAAAATAAACAAATTGTAATTGAAGATTTAATAGAAGAAAGAGAGGCTCCAGAACCCCATGAGGGAGAAGAAGGGGTAAAAGATGAAGAAGATAATAAAAAATAGAAAGAAGGATTTATATGAAATTATCACAAACAGGAATGGGAACTGTAAAATTAAATAATATAGATGAGATGTATCCAGGGCAAAGTATTTTATTACAAACAGGACAATTAGTACAATATGGTGCAGGTATATTTGGATATAATACGATTCCATTATTAGTAAAGAAGAAAATAGAGTCAATAATTGAAGAAACTTTAAATAAATATGGATGTATAGAAGTTTTACTTCCAGTTCTACAACCAGATTCTATATGGAAGAACTCAGGAAGATATGATCATTATGTTAATGATGGAACGATGTTGATTACAGAATCAAACAAAGGAACTTTTTGCTTAGCTCCAACGGGAGAAGAAGCAATGTTAGAATTTTTACGTGAAAAGTTAAAATCATATAAAAATTTACCGGTAACATATTATCAAATTGGAGAAAAGTTTAGAAATGAAATTAGAACAAGAGGATATTTATTAAGAGGAAAATCTTTTACAATGCTAGATGCATACAGCTTTGATAAAAATGAAGAAGATATGATAAAAGCTTATGATAATTTAAGAAAAGCATTTTTAGAAATATTTGATAAAATAGGAATGAAGGTTATTCCTATTGTTGCTGATAATGGTGCTATGGGAGGAAAAAAATCAGAAGAATTTATGATAATTTCTGAACAAGGTGAAGACAAAATACTTTATGATGATAAAATTGGAATAGGTATTAATACAGAGGTATTAGAAAAGGAAAATTATAAAGAATATTTAAAAGAAGAATATGGAATTGATGATATATCAACTTTTAAAGAAATTAGAACAACAGAGTTAGGTCATATTTTCCAATTAGGAACAAGATATTCTGAAATTATGAATGGAAAATATACAGACAAAGATGGAAAAGAAGCATTATATTACATGGGATGTTATGGAATAGGTGTAAGTAGAACTTTAGCAGCATTATATGAACATTGTTTAATAAATGATAGTAAATGGGGACCTTGTGGTTTTTCTTTACCAGAAGAAATAGCTCCATATAAAATTCAAATAGTACCGAAAATGGATAATGAAGAAAAAGTAAAACAAGGAAACGAGTTATATCAATTATTAAATAAAGAAGGAATAGGCTGTATTTTAGATGATAGAGAAAATTTAAATATAGGAGCTAAAATTAAAGATTGTAAAGTACTTGGAACACCATATTTAGTTGTTTTAGGAGATAAAGCAAAAGAAAATGAGTTCGAAATAGAAAGTATAAAAACAGGTGAAAAAGAAATATATACTTTAGAAGAATTAATAAAAAGATTTAAATAAAATATATATGTTAATTGAAAGATATATAAAGTAGAGTTTTTAATTTGAAAATTCTACTTTTTTATTATGAATAAAAACATTTCACGAGAAGAACACAAATAAAATACTAAATAGAAACAATATATATGTAATATGCAATTATAAAATTTTGACTAAGGAGAAAAAATATATGAAAGATAAAAAACAAGAAAGTAGAAATTTAGTAGAGATGAAAAACTTTTTAGATTATAATAAAAAAATTAATAAGGAAGATAATACATTTCAAAAATTAATGGTTATATACAAAATGGCAATAAAAGAATTAAACACAAAAGTAGAAATAATAAAAGAAGAATATAAATTATTTTATAATTATGATTTAATTGATCACATAAATTTTAGAATAAAAGAGCCAGATAGTATAATAAAAAAGATGAAAAATAAAGAATGCAAATTAACTTATAAAGAAATGATAGAAAATATAAATGATATTGCAGGAATTAGAATAGTATGTTCATTAAAAAAAGATATTTTTTCAATTAAGAATTTACTGCAAAAGTTGCCAGGAGTACGAACTATAAAAGAAAAAGATTATGTGACAAATCCTAAAAAAAGTGGATATTCAGCTTATCATATAATATTAGGAATACCTGTTGTTTTGTCGCAACAAATAATATATGTAAAAGTAGAAGTACAAATAAGAACAATGGCAATGGATTTTTGGTCAAGTTTAGAACATAAAATGAAATACAAGCCAGAAGATGTTATAGATAAGAAAACATCAAAAGAGTGGGTAAATTGTGCAAAAATCATTAATAAATTAGATAATAAAATGATGCTAATGTCATAAAGAGATAATATAAATATTTTTTACATTAAAGAAGGATTTATGTAAAATGCGTCGAATAATATATATGTGAATATTTATTTGAAATAATTTGAGAGAAAGTGAGGAAAAAATGCCAAGGTATAGTGATGAAATCATAGATGAAGTAAGACAAACAAATGATATTGTAGATATTATATCACAATATGTCCACCTAAAAAGAAGCGGAAGAAACTTTTTTGGACTTTGTCCATTTCATAATGAAAAGTCACCTTCATTTTCGGTTTCTCCAGATAAACAAATATTCCATTGTTTTGGCTGTGGAGTAGGAGGAAATGTATTTACGTTTCTAACAAAAATAGAAGGTATAAGCTTTATAGAAGCGGTTCAAACTTTAGCTGAAAGATCAAATATACAACTACCTACTTTAGAAAATACTATAGATTCTGCAAAAGAAGAATTAAAAGCCAAAGTATTAAAAGTAAATGAATTTACTGCACAATATTATCATGAAAATTTGTATAAACCAGAATCTAAAATTGTTCAAGAATATATAAAAAAAAGAAAATTGAGTAATGAAACATTAAAGTCTTTTAGACTTGGTTTTTCAGGTAGATTTGATGAATTATATCATGCTTTAAAAAAAGAAGGATTTCAAGATGCTGAAATTCTAGAATCTGGTTTAGTAAATCGAAATGACAATGGAAGATATATAGATAGATATAGAAATCGCTTAATGTTTCCTATTTGTGATGCACGAGGAAGGGTTATAGCATTTGGAGGAAGAGTTTTAGATGATTCTAAACCTAAATATATCAATTCACCAGAAAATTTAGTTTATAGTAAAGGGAGAAATTTATTTGGATTAAATGTTGCTAAAAAAGGTGATACAAAAAAACTGTTAATAGTAGAGGGATATATGGATGTTATTTCTTTACATCAAAGAGGAATAACTAATGTAGTAGCACCACTTCGGAACAGCTTTAACTCAGCAACAAGGTTGGTTATTAAGAAAAAATGCAGAGCAAATAATTTTAAGTTTTGACTCTGATGAAGCAGGACTTACAGCAAAAATAAGAGCTTTAGATATTTTACAAAACATGGGATGTGATATTAGAGTTTTGCAAATGGAAGGTGCAAAGGATCCAGATGAATATATTATAAAATATGGAAATGCAAGATTTCAAACATTGATAGATAAAGCACTTTCAGTAATTGAATTTAAAGTAAAGATTTTAAAACAAAACTTAAATTTAGATATTACTAATGATAAAATAAAATTTTTAAACGAAATAGCAAAATTAATTTCAAAGGTTGATAACACTATAGAAAAAGAAGTTTATATAGAAAAAATTTCTAAAGAATATCAAATCTCAAAAGAAGCAATTTATGCAGAAGTCAATAAATTAGCATATGGTAAAAATAAAAGTGAAAAAATATTAGATAAAGAAAAGGCAGTTATAAAACATCAAAAAGTAGAAAAAACTGAAGTATCAGAATTAGTAAAAAAAAGAGAAAATACAGTATTAGCGCTTTTATTAATGGGTGATTTAAATGTTTTTAAAATAATAAAACAAAATATAACAATAGAAGATTTTAAGGATAATTTAAATAAACAAATTGCTACAAAATTGTATGAAGAATTAGAAAAAGGAAATAGTAATATTAATAGTATATTGGATAATTTAAGTGATGAAGAACAAAATCATATAACAGCAATTTTAGCAGATGATTACGAAATAAATAATATCGAAAAGGCAATAGATGATATTATGCAAAGTTATGAAAAAGATAAACTAAATGAAAGAAAGTTTCAAATATTAGAAATGCTAGAAACACCAATAGAAGAAAATCAAAAAAAAGAATTAGAAAAAGAGCTTAGTGAAATTATTATTCACTTAGCAAAAATTAAATAGGGGTGAAAAATTAATGGCAAAAAAGAAGGATGAATTAGAAGAAGTTAAAAAGAAAGCTGAAAAAGATAAAGAAAATTTAGAAAAAATGGAAAAGGCAAGAAAAGATACTAAAAGAAAGGCTGAAAAAAAGATTGAGGAATTAAATGAACATAAGGCAAAAGATAAAAAAGAACAACATACTAAGGAAAAAGACGAAAATGACAAAATAAAAGATGATAAAGTAAACAATATATTAAAAAAGGCAAAAGAACAAGGAAGTATAACATATGGAGATTTAGCCAAAGAACTTGATGATGTTAATCCAGAGCAAATTGATAAAGTTTTTGATGCTTTTGAAGCTTTAGGCGTAAATTTAAGTGATGATTTAGATGACGAAGAACCAGACATAGAAGATTTAAAAGAAGTAGAATATTTAAAATTAGATGAAATAACAGATACAAGTTATGAAGGAATTAATGTAGATGACCCTGTAAGAATGTATTTAAGAGAAATAGGAAGAATCCCACTTTTAACATTTGATCAAGAATTAGATTTAGCTAAAAGAATTCTTGATGGAGATGAAGATGCTAAAAAGCAATTAGCAGAATCAAACTTAAGATTAGTAGTTAGTATAGCTAAAAAATATGTTGGAAGAGGAATGCTATTTTTAGATTTAATTCAAGAAGGAAATATGGGATTAATTAAAGCGGTAGAAAAATTTGATTATACTAAAGGATTTAAATTTAGTACTTATGCAACATGGTGGATTAGACAAGCAATTACAAGAGCGATTGCAGATCAAGCAAGAACAATTAGAATACCTGTTCATATGGTAGAGACAATAAATAAATTAATAAGAACTTCAAGGCACTTACTTCAACAATTAGGAAGAGAACCAACGCCAGAAGAAATTGCAGAAGAAATGGAAATACCAGTTGAAAAGGTTATGGAAATTCAAAAAATTGCTCAAGATCCGGTTTCTTTGGAAACTCCAATAGGAGAAGAAGATGATAGTCATTTAGGAGATTTTATACAAGATGATGATAGTCCAGCTCCACATGATTCAGCTGCTTATACATTATTAAAAGAACAATTAGAAGAGGTAATGAATACATTAACTCCAAGAGAAGCAAAAGTATTAAAACTAAGATTTGGATTAGAAGATGGAAAAGCACGTACTTTAGAGGAAGTAGGACGTGAATTTGAAGTAACGCGTGAGAGAATAAGACAAATTGAAGCAAAGGCACTAAGAAAGTTAAGACATCCAAGTAGAAGTAAAAAATTAAGAGATTATATGGGATAAATACGGAGGAAAAAATGAATCAATTATCAGGTTTAATGGATAATATTATGGCAGTGCAAATTATAGACATTGTTATTGCTGTTTCTATTGTTATACTTTTTAGAATTTTTAGCTCTAGTTTGTCATATATTTGTATTAAAATGTTTAAATTTAAAACTAGAAACAAAAGGAAAATAAAAGAAAGTGCTTTTTACAATCCATTAAGAGTATTCATAAGTTTATTAGGTGTATATATAGCTATTGCTTTTTTAAGGCAACCATTGAAGATTTCAGATGAAGTAATAGGATTTGTTACAAAGGCATTCCAAATTATTAGTGTAATTATATTTGCAAAAGGATTAGCAGCAAGTCTTACACCACAATCAGTAATAGCAAAGAAAATAAAAGAAAAGACAAACAGAGGAATGGAAGATTCAATGTTTGATTTTCTATTAAAAGTAGTAAGAGTAATTATTTACATTATTGCAGGATTTATAGCAATAACATTATTAGGAATTAATTTAAATGGATTGGTAGCAGGACTTGGAATTAGTGGTGTTATAGTAACATTAGCAGCACAAGATACTGCAAAGAACTTATTTGGTGGAATGGTTATTTTTGTTGATAAGCCATTTATAGTAGGAGATTGGATTGAAATAGCAGAATACGAAGGAACGGTTGAAGATATTACTTTTAGAAGTACAAGAGTAAGAACATTTGAAAATTCATTAGTAAATATACCAAATTCAATTATTGCTAATTCATCTATTATAAATTGGAGTAAAATGGAAAAGAGAAGATATAAAACTAACTTATGTATTCAAATTGATACTCCATTAGAAAAGTTAGAAAAGTTCCAAAAAAGAGTAAAAGAAATGTTGCAAGAAAGAGATGCTATTTATGATGATTCTATTATTGTAAAATTTGATGAAATAAAAGATAATGGAATTAATGTATTAGTTTGTAGTTATACAGATTCAGTGGATTATCCTAGTTATTTAGCTGAAAAGGAAAATATTAATCGTAAAATAATGAAAATTTTGAGAGAAGAGAATATTGAGTTATCTTATGATACAAAAACTGTATATGTGAAAAATTAAGAAAAAACCCTGTGTTATATTACATGGGGTTAAATTTTATTTAACTCCTTTTCAGTTCATTCAATAAAATTTAAGTGTTATAGTGGTAGCCAAAGTTTGGACATCATAATTATTTCTTAATAAACTGTAATAATATTGAAACTTAAAATTCTTCACAATATAGACATAATTGGTCGTTATAATATATAATATATATAATTTATGGAAGGAATGAGATTAAAATGGTTAATAATTGTATTCTAGTTGTAGATGATGAAATAAGAATGAGAAAATTAATTAAAGATTTTTTGGTAGCCAAAGGTTACAGTATACTAGAAGCGGAAGATGGAGAAAAAGCATTAGAAGTATTTGAAGAAAACAAGAATAAAATTAATTTAGTATTATTAGATGTAATGATGCCTAAGTTAGACGGATGGTCTGTATTAAGACAAATTAGACAAGAATCTAAAGTTCCTATTATTATGCTAACAGCAAGAGGAGAAGAACAAGATGAACTATTTGGATTTGAACTTGGAGTTGACGAATATATATCAAAACCATTTAGTCCTAAAATATTAGTAGCAAGAGTTGAAGCTATTTTAAAGAGAACAGCACCTGATTCAAAAGAAGTAAAAGATTATGGCGGAGTAGAAATTGATAAAGAAGGAAGGACAGTAAAGGTTGATGGTAAATTAATTGAATTAAGCTTAAGAGAGTATGAATTGTTAACATATTTAGTAGAAAATAAAGATATAGCTTTATCTAGAGATAAAATATTAAATAATGTATGGAATTATGATTATTATGGAGACTCAAGAACTATAGATAGTCATATAAAAAAGATTAGACATAAACTAGGTAAAAAAGGAAAATATATTAAAACAATTAGAGGTGTAGGATATAAATTTGAAGTAAAATAGTAGAAAGAGGAATAATAATGAGTAAAAAACAGAATCCATTAAAATCAGTAAGAGTAAAATTGTTTATGACTTTGTCTTTAGTTATATTATTAATTATTATATTTCTAATTTTAGTAAATAACTTTGTTTTAGGCAGATTTTATTTGTATAGTAAAAGACAAACTTTAAAATCTGTTTATAGAACTGTAAATGATTATTACAATAATGATAAAAGTGAGAATTTTGAAGAAAAATTAGAACAAATTGCTATTCAAAACAATTTTGATATTTTAATTAGAAATAATGAAAATGTTAATATATATACTTCTAATAAAGATTTTTATTCTACTTTTGGCCAAATGAATGAAATGACAAGTAGATTTAATATAGGTGTTGGGGAGCTAATAGAACAAAGTGATAATTTTGTTATAAAAAAAATAAAAGATAGTAAAAACGGAATAACTTATATATTGTTATCATCAACATTGGATAATGGGTATTTATTGTATATTAGAATACCAATCAGCTCAATTCAGGAAAGTGTAAAAATATCAAATAATTTTCTATATTTAATGGCTGGATTTGCTATTTTAATAGCAGCTGTAATAGTTTCATATGTATCTAGAAAGTTTACAGATCCAATATTGGAATTAAATGATATTGCGAAGAAAATGTCTAATTTAGATTTTAGTCATAAATATAGAATTAAAGATGTAGATGATGAAATTAATAATCTTGGACGAAGTATTAATGTTATGTCTGATAAATTGGAGAGAACTATAAATCAACTTAGAAATAGTAATATAGAGTTAGAAAAGGATATAGAAGAAAAATCTAAAATAGATGAAATGAGAAAAAGTTTTATATCAGATGTGTCACATGAACTGAAAACTCCTATTGCCTTGATTCAAGGGTATAGTGAAGGATTATTGGAAAATGTGAATACAGATGAAGAAAGCAGAAAATTTTATGCAGAAGTAATTTTGGATGAGACGAATAAAATGGATAAATTAGTAAAACAATTACTAGAATTAATGAAACTAGAATATGGAAAAAGACAGTTTAATGATAAAAAATTTAATATAGTAGAAGTTGAAAAAGAAGTTGTAAGAAAGTCCAAAGTAATGTTAGAAGAAAAGAAAGTAAAAATAGAATTTAATTTATCAGAAGAGATAAATGTTTTTGCAGATGATTTTTATATAGAACAAGTTATTAGTAATTATATAACAAATGCTATAAAACATGTTAAAGAAATCGACGGAAAAAAAGTTATAAGTATTGTTAATGAGGTGAATATAGAAAAAAATAAAGTACGTGTTAAAATTTTTAATACGGGTGAAAATATAGCAGAAGAGCATATCAACAGAATTTGGAATCGTTTTTATAAGGTGGATGAATCAAGAAATAGAACAGATGGTGGAACAGGAATAGGTCTTTCATTTGTAAAAGCGATTATGAATAATTATGGAAATAGATATGGTGTAACCAATAAGGAAGATGGTGTTGAGTTTTATTTTGATTTAGATTTAATAGTATAGAAAAGAGCTTTAGATTTTTTGTAATCTAAAGCTCTTTTGGTAAAAAAGTATATTAAAAATGTAGTTTGTCGAATTTTGCGATGAAAAAATCTTTACAAATATAAAAAAATATTGTATTATGTTTACAAGAGTTAACTCAAAATTTTTTAAATCAATTTTTTTGATTCTTTAATCTATAAAATTTCAAAGAAAAATTATATAAGTTAGGAGGTATGTGTTATATATGCATGTTTCGTTATAGTGCAATATATATTAATATAGTTAGTTTCGTTATATCAATTATAATATTTTTAATTGTAAACTTATTTTTCTCAAATATGTATATATTTACTACAAAAGGAATATTTAAAATAAGTTTTAAAGTAAATAATGGATATATTCAAAGAAATTCAAATTATGTAGAAGATACAAATACAGAAAAAACAATTGAAGAAGAAGTAGAAAATAAAAATGATGAATGGTATTTAGAAATTCCTTGTATAAATTTAAAAGCCAATATTAAAGAAGGAACTACTAAAGATATTATGGAAGATTATATTGGACATTTTGAAGAGACTAAAAAAGATATTGGCAATATTGGATTAGCAGCCCATAATAGAGGGTATAAAAATAATTACTTTCAGAATTTAAAGGAATTAAAGCAAAATGATGAAATATATTATAAATATAAAAATGAAAAAAGAAAATATGTTGTTATAAAAAATATTATTATAAAAGATACTGATTGGACTAATTTAGAAGAAAGTGATGGCAATATTATTACATTAATTACATGTGTTGAAAACCAACCAGAATATAGAAGATGTGTACAAGGAAAAGAAAAAATAGAAGAAAGAGAGGATTTTTAATTTAATGAAAAAAACAAGAAAAATCAATATAGTAAAAATACTTTTAGTTATAAGTATATTATTTATAATAGATTTATTAATCGTTATTAATTCGGTTCGAGCAGAAAGTTTAAATTCAGCTAATATTTATTCAATAGGAGATTGCGGAAATTTATTAACTTATAAAGGAGTAATAGTAAAAGTAAGTTATGTTCAATACACTAAAGATAATGTTAATTATCCTGCTTATTGTTTAGATAAAACAAAACCAGGAGCAGAAACTAGCCCATATGATGTGTCAATCAATAGTGCAATTAAGGATGTTGGTCTATGGAGGAGAATTATTAATGGATATCCATATAAAACAATAAAGGAATTAGGAGTAGAAAATAAGGAAGAAGCTTTTACAGCTACAAAACAAGCAATATACTGTTATATTCATGGAAATAATCCAGAAGATTATGGAGCAATTGGTTCGGCTGGACAAAGAACACTAAATGCTATGAAAAATATAATTAATAATGCACAAAATTCTAATGAAACTCAAATTTCAAATACAATTACAATAAATAGAATAGATAGTGAATGGAAACAAGACAGTATAGATAAAAGTTATGCATATAAAGTTTATAGTGTACAGGCAGGTAGTAGTATAATGAATTATACTGTTGATGTAACAAAGGAAGGTTCAGAAAGTATAGGAGGAATAAAAATAACAGATGAAAACAATCAAGAAAAATCGGAGTTTAGTCCAAATGAAAATTTTAAAATTTTAATTCCAATAAATAATATGAAAGAAACTGGAACTTTATATATAAAAGTAAAATCTAAAGTAGAAACAAAACCAGTATTATATGGAACTGCACCAAGTAGTTCATATCAAGATTATGCTTTAACAGTAGCAACATATGAAGATGGAATAGGTAATATTAAAGATGAATATAATAAAAATGAAACTAAAATCATTATTATAAAAAAAGATCAAGATGATGGAAAAGTACTAGAGGGCATAGAGTTTCAATTGCTAAATGATAAAAAAGAAGTAATATATGCAGATTTAAAAACTGATTCAGATGGAAAAATAGTAATAGAAAATTTAGTTCCAGGTAATTATTATATAAAAGAAATAAAAACAATAGATGGTTATGAATTATATGAATATCCAATTCAAGTAGAAGTTGGATTTAATCAAGAGGTAAGTGTGACAGTTAATAATAAGAAAGAAGAAAAGCCACAAATAATTACTAATAAAACTGCGAGTAAAGAAATAAAAAGATTACCTGTTACAGGAATGTAATGAGATAAGCAACTAGTATATAATATACATTGTATTAGTTGCTTTTTATTTATTATTTAAATTATGAATATATAAAATATTGACTTTTGCATAAAAAACATTACAATTCAGTAAGAAATGATTATGATGTCTAAGTTTTGGCTCACTATAACACTTAAATTTTATTTAATGACGTTTGATTGGAATGAAAAATAGAAAATATTTTACAAGAAAATGAGTAATGTTCACGGGCAAAATTATTATTATATGAATTTAAACTTTTCTCAGTTCAATACATAATCTAAGAATTTCTAAAATAATTTAATGGCACCCTTTCACTTAGTCCGAGCTAAAGCTCGACGCGAACATTTTCCATTAAATTATTTAAGAAATTCTAAGATTACTCCAATCACATTTGAAAAGTTTAAATTTATATAATAATAATTTTGAGTCTGAGTGAAAGCGCCTTGTTTTCTTGTATTAGATTTCCTTTTTGAATGAAATGAAAAGACATTAAATAAAATCTAAGTGTTATAGTGGGAGCCAATGCTTGGACATCATAAGCATTTTTTACTGACCTGTAACAGTATTTTTTCAAACCTACTTTTCAAAAAACAAACTTTCTTGTATAATATAAAAAAAGGGTGATAAATTTATGAAAATACTAAAAAAATTATTAATTTTCTTATTAATTTTACTACTACTTGTTAGTACTTTTATTTTTCTAATTGGTTTTGGATATTACTCTAAAACCCTCCATGAGAAATCTCTAACATCTCGTGTAGAAGAAGTAACTAGTAAAGAACATTTTGTTCCTTTTGAACAGTTACCAAAAAACTATATTAATGCAGTAATTGCTGTAGAAGATCATCGCTACTATGAGCATGGACCTGTTGATTTTATTGGCATTGCTAGGGCCTTGTATACTAATATTAGAGATGGAGAATTTGATGAAGGTGGAAGTACTATTACACAACAAGTTGCAAAAAATATTATTTTTAATCAAGATAAAACTTTAATTAGAAAAATAGGTGAAATTTTTGGTGCTTACGATTTAGAAAAAAATTACTCTAAAGATGAAATACTAGCATTATATGTAAATTCAAATTATTTTGGTGATGGTTATTATGGAATCTATGCTGCAAGTATGGGATATTATAAAAAAGAACCCAAAGATTTAACTTTAGAAGAAGCTTCTATGTTAGCTGGAATTCCAAATGCTCCTTCTGTTTATTCACCTTCTATAAATCCCGACTTAGCAAAAAAAAGGCAATCTCATGTTTTAAATGCAATGGTTCAGTATGGATACATTACAGAAGAAGAAGCTAATTCAATTAAATAGTAAATAAAAGTCATAAAAAATTTTTTATGACTTTTTTATTTTCTGTTACATATATTTAAAATAAGGAGTTTAATTATGAGAATTTTAATTTTTAATAAAAAGTTTTTAATTTTTATGTGCATTATATTTTTTATAATATTTTCTATGTATTTCTATTATCATAATCCATTTTCCATGGCTGTTGAGCTTTCAATAAACAATGGCTTAGATGATAACGCAAAAGAAAAAATAATGTCTTTAACAAAAGGAACTGAAAAAATTGCATATTTAACTTTTGATGATGGACCTACTCTTAGAGCTACGCCTAGGGTATTAGATATACTTAAAGAAGAAAATGTAAAAGCTTCATTTTTTGTTATTGGAAAGTATGTAGATAAACATCCTGAACTAGTAAAGAGAGCCTATGATGATGGTCATTATATTGCAAATCATGGTTATGATCATAGTAATAAAAAATTATACGAGAGTAATACTAGTTTTATTAATGAAGTAAAAAAAACTGATATCGAAATTGGAAAAGCGATTGGCATTGATAATTATTGTTCTCATATATTTCGATTTCCAAATGGTTATATGTCTCCAAACAATAAATCTCAAAAAAAGGTAAGTGCTAAGCTTCTTCAAGAAATGGATTATGTATATGTAGATTGGAATTGTTTAAATAATGATTCTGTAAAAAAATATTCTAATTATCAATTATTAAACAATCTTAAAAAATCTGCTAAAAACAAAGGAACTTTAGTTGTTCTAATGCATGATACTTCTGATGTTAATGATACTCCTAGTATTTTAAAAGATTCCATAGATTATTTAAAAAGTGAAGGTTATGTATTTAAAAATTTTTATGATTTATTGTAATATACAAAGAACAGTATAATTCAAAATAATTATACTGTTCTTTGTATAAATGATTTACATAGTCACCTCAATTTGATATATATTTCTGCTTCCATCTAATTTAATATAATTTTCTATCTTCTCGCCATTTAATTTTATCTCAGAAACTCCCATATTCTTTCCATTTGTATTTTTTATTCTAATATTATAAATACTTTCTTTCCATTTGTATTGAATTTGGTATTCTTTCCATTCTTTTGGAATGCATGGTTCTATCTTCATATATCCCTTTTCTATTTTTAATCCTAATATATATTCAATTCCTGCTTTATAATACCAGCTACTTGATCCTGTATACCATGTCCAACCACCTTGTCCTGCTAAATTACTTGCTCCATAAACATCTGCAGCAATAACATATGGCTCTACTTTATACTTTTTACTTGCTTCTTTTGTCCTTGCATGTTCAATCGGATTTATCATTCTGTATAGTTCTGTTGCTTTATCTCCAAATCCTAGCATTGTCTCTGCTATAATAACCCATATTGCACTATGTGTGTATTGTTGTTGTGGACATTTTTTCTATCCTACTTTTTTCTCATATTCTTTTCTAGCACATATAAAATTATTATTTAAATCTTGTAATGGTTTAAAATTGAAATAAATATCAACTTGCTTGTCGCTATGAATTTCAATTTTTTCTATAAATTCTCTAATTATTTCTTTTGTTGGTTTCTCCATATTAAGAAACTCTTCTATCAAATTATCTAATCTATTATCATTTTTTGTCTTATCACTTTCTCCTGATAGCTCTTGTTCAAGCTCTTTGATGTTTTGTTCATATCCTCTAACCAATTCTTTTATTCTATTTGCATTTTTCATATATTCCTCAAGTGTTATAATTCCTGCCAGTCTATCATCATACATTACTTCCAACTTTCTAGTTTCACTCTCTACCTGCTGTTTAAAAGATTCTATTTGTTTTTTTATATCTATTTCTTTTGATTGTTTTGTTTTTGTCTGTTTTGCAATTTCTTCTAGTTTTTTTGTATTGGTATATTCTTTACAAACTTCTCTTAAAACTTCTAGCATTTGTTCTTCAAAAACTTGATAATTAAAATTGTGTGGTGAACATACATCAAATTTTCCAAACCTTCCATATCTTTGGCATCTACCATAAATATTTCCGTTTTTATCTGGACTTCTTATTCCAATATATCCTTTGCAATCATAACATCTAAGTAATCCCTTAAATAAGTAATCATTTTGAACTACTCTTGAGCCTTTAGTTGCTTGAATTACTTTTTTTGCTCTTTCAAAATCCTCTTTACTTATAATAGCTTCGTGCATATTTTCTACTTTTATCCAATCTTCTTCTGGTAAATCTATAAATTTTTTAGATTTAAAACTTACTTTCTTTCTTTTTCCTTGTATAACTGTTCCTGTATAAATTTCATTTGAAAGAATAAATCTTACTGTAGATTGTTGCCATAGTCCATAAGTTAAAGACTTTGTTCCCCTTTTTCTCTTGTTATAATCTGATGGAATTGGAATCTTCTTTTTACTTAAATAATCTGCTATTTGCATTGTACCAAACCCTGCTAAATATTTTTCATATATTAGTTTTACTACATTTGCTGCTTCTTCATCTATTATTAAATGGTATTTATTTTCTGGATCTTTTTTATAGCCATAAGGTGCTGTTCCTAAATATTCTCCAAGATTTCTTTTTGATTGTAATACACTATTTATTTTCTTTGATGTATCTTTTGCATACATTTCATTTAATATTGATTTAAATGGTGCTATATCATTGTTTGATGTATCATAAGCCGTATCTATATTGTCTAATATTGCAACAAACCTTACTTCATGTTCTGGAAAATATGTTTCAATGTATAATCCTGATTGCACATAATTTCTACCTAGTCTTGATAAGTCTTTCGTGACGATCATATTGATTTTACCGAGTTTCAATATCTGCTATCATTCTATTAAATGCAGGTCTATCAAAACTTGTACCACTTACACCATCATCAACGTATTCTGATATAAAGTTTAGTTTGTTTTCTTTGATATATTGCATTAGCAAAGTTCTTTGGTTTCCAATACTTTCACTTTCTTGATATTTTTCTTTTTCTTCATCTTCTCTTGAAAGCCTTATATATATGCCTACTTTATAATCAATATTATTCATTATTGTATAGCTCACATTTACCTCCTTACTTGCTATGTAAAGATAATGAGATAATATTGATACTCTTTGCAAGTATTATAACATATTATCTCACTAAATACCATTATTTTACTTTAATTTTTCTTCAGACAATAATTTCCAAATGCTCTTTCTATTATTTTCTCTAATGCTTCTCCTTTTTCATTAAATATAATATTTATTTTAAAATTCTTTTTCTTTTTATACTTTTTCTTTTCTTTTCTTTCTTGCATAAATCTCACTCCTTTAGTTGTAATTATTTCCAATTTTTCCTTACTTTATACAATACACTCTGCTATGTCTTATCAATTTAAAAACCACAAGTGGATTTAATCCCATATGAGATTTGCCCTCATTCCTCTTTTTAGAGAATCGCCCCTTCACATCACGTTAGCCAGACGAAAGTTTCATTATCTGTGCTTGTAGTTTGCTATTCAATTTTCAATGTGCTTTACTGTGATAGAAAATAATTATTTACACGTGCTATTTTCTACTTGCGATTTTTATTATAAGAGCCTTAAAAAGTGTTGTAAATACTTTTTTGCAAGTCTATAGATAAATTAAAAATTGAAATAGCTATATTCTATTTTTGAAAATGGAGGAAACATTGATATGATAACTAATTTTACACTTAAGAATAATAAAATTGTAATAAAAAATGATAGGAGAATTTTTTGGTGCTACTCATGATTTTGAATATAATATTGGAGATAAATTATATGAATTTGCAATAATGAGTTATGAAGATTTTGATAAATTGAAAACAATGTATACTGGGTTAATAGAACTTGTATGTTCTGCTAAAGAAGCAAATATTATGGATGAAAAATTAGATTGTTTCTTTAAAATGTTTCAAATAGTTAGAGCGTGTTTAGAATTTTCGCCATATACTCATTTTTATACACAAGTCTTAATAGATATAATAGAAAATCTTATAAAAAAAAGACTGATTTAAAAAAGCGATTAGAATTGATAAGTAAATATTCTAATAACTCTATTGTAAAAAATTTAAGTACAGAAGAAAGACTATATTTATATGAGGCAAAAAGATTTTTTGACATACACTATCTTAATACTAATCCAGCACATGCAATCTTTTTAGATACCAAATTTAAAACAAAATATGTCTGTAATAAAGGATTATCACTACAAGAGAGAAGATTAGATGTAGAAGATGTAGTTAAATTAATCAAAGAAAAACATATTGCTGTAGAAGAAGTCTATGAATTAGAAAGTTCTGAAGAACAAATTAGATTTGAGTTATTTAAAGTAATTCAAAATAATTTTACTATCAATAAATGTGAAAATTGTGGAAAATTATTTATTCCTGTAACCAGTAGTAAAAATCCAAATCAAAAAGGAAAAAATGGTCAAAAATATTGCAATAGCTTATATTTAGATACTGGAAAAACTTGTAAAGAAATTGGAGCATTAAATAAACAAAAAGAAAAAGTTCAAAATAGTTCAATTTTAAAGGAATACAACAGAGAATATAAAAGAATGCATGGTTTACACTATAATCATACGAAAGAATTTAAAGAAAAGCAATTCAAAGAATGGTCTGAAAAAGCTAGAGAATTAAGAGATACTTATACTAATGAACAAATAGAAGATTTTAAAATAGAATTGAAGAAATTAAGTGATTTGTATTGGAAATAGAAAAGTATACATATATTCAATTTTTCAATTTACTAATACATATACTTTTATAATTCATATTTTAACACTCAAACTCCCTATTAAAAAATATATAAAAAAGAAGGAGGAACTCTGAAATTTCAAAGTTCTCTCCTTCTATCTGTGTTTGGAAACAAATTAGGATAGTTTTACAGTGGTCAGTACTACTTAATATAAAGCGTGGCACGAAAACCAGTGTCGTTATAGCTGAAATCAGGACCGCTGCAATCGCGATAGGCGACAGGACAAAAGTCCCCATTAATGCTGTAATTGCCACCACGGATAACACGATACGAACTTTTATTCTGTTCTTGTGTCCATTCATCTACATTACCTGCAAGGTCGTAGATGTTATTAACACACCATTTTTCTCTGCTTCCTGTTTCAACTACTTTCTTTGGAGAATTCTCTGTATTACAATAATTGCTCCATTCAGTAGAGTCCTCTGCAATTTCAGCAAGAGTTTTAACTTCCGTTTTGATAAACCATTCCAATACCGAATCATATTCTGCACCAAAAGTCAGATGGCTTTTAACTGCTTCATTGTCTTCGATAGTGGATGCAATCTTCTTGGCATCATCAAAATTGATGTTTACCCACGGCATAACTCCTTTTACCGACTGCGGTTTTCCTGCTGAACTCTTGGAAATGTCATACCGAGAAATATAAAATCCCCCATATTTCTTAACACTTTCAAGTTGCATGGCAAGTTCGCCCGTCAATGTTTCATGAAATTCGCCTTCTGAGAATTCATTGTTCCGATAATTTCTTCTTCCAAACTTCTCGGCAAATGAAACTCCATCAAGTGTTCCATTAGAATCAAGGCTCCCAACAGGAATCCAAACGAACTGACTGCCATCAGAATCTCTTTCAATTACAAAGCCGTTCTTCCAGTCTCCGCAAACATACTTGTATCCCTCCGGTATCGGCGGATTTGCATAATTTTCAGAATAAACATTAGCTGTAGCAATGTTCAGAGCTCTGATAATTAACTCTCCACTTGTTCCCTCTGAGAGCTCAAAGGTTATACCCTTTTCTGCCTCAAGCACAAATTTTTCATACCGTTTCATAGTTTATACCTCCTTAAGTGATAATTTTATAACGGTTTCAACATGGCTATTGCCATTATGTTAATAATACCACATTTCTTGCATTTTGTAAAATTTGAATTTATTTACATATTTAATTCTTCCTTTTTTATTTTCATAACTATATTGTGGCTCTTTTAATGAATAATTTAAATATGATTTTTCTTTATCTATATTATTATTTGAATAATTTCTGTTTCTTCTTTCGTTGTGTCTAAACATTCCTTTTAGATTTTCTCTTTTGTATTTTGTGTTTCTTATTATTGCATAACTCATCTCTCACCTCCTTTGCTTCAGCTAGTTTCTCTCTTATGCTACTAGCTAATAAGACATATTTATTTCTTAAATTCTGATCTTTTTTAATTGTCTTGTAACACACTACAACACTTTTTTAGCTTACTGCTTCAAAAAGTGTTTCGTGTGGCAGAGCATCACCCCACACCCCATTCAATCCAAAATAAAAATTCACTTTTTTATTTTGGATTGCTAAAAAACTATTCATAGGTTTTTAGGCAAATTAAAAGAGATTAGCTATACATTTGAAGTAGCACTAATCTCTTTATAATTTGCATATAAGCTATCCCAATTGAAGTCATCGCCATACCTGTCACTTCTATATGGAATATTTTTCTTTTTATGTGTGTCCTCTTTATTATAATTATTTTTATTTTTTATATTATTTATTATATCTTTATCATTATCACCTATAGGGTATGGTTGCTTTTGACTATCTGAATAGTTATTTATATCTATACCCTCTAGGTGTTTTTGACTACACCTATTGATGTTTTCGACTATAGGTAAAATTTGTCTTTCTTCTATTTCTTTACTATCTGTTTTATATTTTAATTTTACTTTTATATAGTTCTTGTCTCTTAAAGAACTTATTATTTTTGACACTCTATCTGCTGTTACATTTACTATATTTGCTATATATTTATTACTTGCAAAACAACTTGATGTTTCTTCGCTTAAATATAAAATCATTGCAAGTATTAGTTTTTCTTTATCTGTTAGTTCTTCATTTAATAAAATTTCTGCTGGTATCCATAAACCTTTTAATTTTTGTTTGTTCATATAATGCTCCTTTCTTTTAGTTTCTATTTGCCTCAAATTCAATTTTAAGGCTTTAAAAATAATTTTTAGTATAAGTTTAGGGCAAAAAAATAAACCTTAAGATTTTGTCTTAAGGCTATATAATATATTTTTCGTACTATTTCATAAATTACTATATTATTATTTAATTTCTTATTTTTCTTCTAATAACCAATCTATTACATTTTTATGAATTATACCATTTTGTGAAAAATCAAATTTATCCATTGTTAAAACATATTTAGGGTAGTTATCCTCTATATTTTTAAATGCTCCAAATTCTCTTTCAATAACAGAATCATCTGCTAAAATGTAAGCTACTTGAATATATATCTTTTCTTTAAATCTTGTCGCTATAAAGTCTATTTCTCCATTTTCTAAATTTCCGACTTTAACATCATATCCTCTAGATAGTAATTCATTATATACAATATTTTCTAAATATGCTCCTAGTTGTGGTCTTTTTCCAACATTCATTATTTGACCGAAACCTAAATCCGTTAAATAATATTTGTATTTTCCATTTAATATTCTTTTTCCTCTAACATCATATCTATCAGCTTTATTTATCATCATAGCTTTTGTCATATATTCTAAATAGTTATATAGAGTTATTTTTGAAACTTCTCTATCATCTTTATTTGCAAAATAATTTGATAAACTTTCTGCTGAAAAATTTTGAGATGGTGTTGTAACTATATATTCTACTATTCTATTAAATAGATCTAAATCTTTTATATTAAATCTTGCTATAATATCTTTTACTAATATAGAATTATAGATGTCTGATAAATATGTTCTTGTCTGAACTTCATCTGTCATCATAAATCTTTGTGGCATTCCTCCCCAAGTCATATAGTCATCAAATACTTCTTCTATATCTTTTCTATCTGTTATATTTTTAAGCTCACATACTTCTTTAAATGTGAATGGATAAGTTTTAAAACTTACATATCTTCCTGCTATATGTGTAGCAAGTTCTCCAGATAGTAAATCACTATTAGAACCAGTAATGAATATTGATACATTTTTAGATGCCTTAAATGAATTTATCGCTTTTTCCCAGTGTTCGACATTTTGAATTTCATCAAAGAATAAATAATATTTATCTTTACTTACTATTTTTTCTTTAATGTAATTGTGTAAATCCATATCATTTTTTATAAAAGAATAATCTTCATATTCAAAGTTTATATATATTATTTGAGATTCTGGTATTCCTCTTGCTTTTAACTCATCTATTATTTGTAATAATATAACTGACTTACCACATCTTCTAACACCCATTATGACTTTTATCAAATCTTGGTCATAGAATGGTCTAATTTTAGATAAATATTTTTCACGAATAATCATAATTTTCTCCTCTTTGTTCACTTTATTTTATTCTATTATATCGTAATTATTTTCTTTTGTCAATAATTTTGTTTATTGTACTAAACAAAATTTGTTGTTTTGTGTATTTTGTTTAGCGAATAGTTTATGTATTTAAGAGTATCAATATTCTTTAAGGTTTACAACCTCACTTTGTTCGGTTGCATAAGTTATCCGTAGCTCATTTCATTCGAACGGCTAACTTAAAAACTGGTGCTAACAACAACACTCATGTGTGTATTGACCACCATTTTCTCTTACACCTGGTAAATATGCTTTAATATAGCCAGGTTCCAATTTTCCTTTTTCAAAAGGTGGATCTAACAATTTTATAAGTCCATGTTCTCTATCAACTAAGTGGTTCTCTAAGCTTTCCATTGAAATATATTTTTTATCATTATCTCCTGCTCCAGAAATTACACTCCAGCTTTGTGCAATACTATCTATTCTACATTCATCATTTTCCATACTACCTAATACATTTCCATCATCCATGAATGCTCTTCTAAACCATCTTCCATCCCAAGCCTTTGTATTTAATGCCTTTTTCAAGTTGATTTTTATATCTTCATATTTTTTGGCTAATTCCTCATCTCCCATTTTATTACAAATTGGAATAAATTTGTCTAAAATAGCATATTGAAAGAAGCCAAGCCATACACTTTCACCTTTTCCTTTATTTCCAACAGTACTAAACCCGTCATTCCAGTCTCCTGATCCTATTTTAGGCAATCCATTTTCTCCAAAATTCAAACTTTTTTCAATTGCTTTTATACAATGTTTGTAAATATTTTCTTTAATGTTTGATTCTAAATATTTATCATATCTTTCATCTTTTCCTTCTTCCAATATAGGTCCTTGTAAATATGGAGTTTCTATTTGTAAGATTTCTTCATCTCCGGTAAAGTCAATATACTCTTCTGTTAAATATACAAGCCATAATAAATCATCCGAAAATCTTGTTCTTATACCTCTTTGGGTTTCTTCATGCCACCAATGAAGAACATCTCCTTCTATAAATTGATGTTTACTGTGTTTTATTATTTGTTTTTTTAATAATTCAGGATTTATATATTTTAATCCTAAAGTATCTTGTAGTTGATCTCTAAATCCATATGCTCCTCCAGATTGATAATATCCGCTTCTTCCTATTAGCCTACTAGAAATTGTTTGATATAATATCCAGCCATTTAAAATAATATTTATTGACTCTATAGGAGTATACACTTGTAATCTTCCTAATCTATCTTTCCAATAATTTTTTATATTTTCTAGTTCTTGTTTGCAATTTGCTATTTTACTATATTTATATGCAATATTTTTGCAATCTATTGTCTTGTCCTCAGCACCTAATATTATTGAAATTTCTTTATTTGCAAAACTTTCTATTTCTACTTCTATTTCATAAGCAATACAAGCATTTTTACCTAGTGCATTTTCGTTATTTAATTTTATTTTCTGCAGTGCTTCTGGATTTTCTATTCCATTCTTTCCTATGAAGAAATTTTTATCACCTGTATATGATATAATTTTTTCACTAGATGAAATATAAACTTGTGTATTTTTAAATTCATCTCTATATAAATTTTTGGCTAAAATTATATTATTATTTCTATCAAAATTCGTTGTAATAAATCCTTCTGATTTTAATTCATCTTCACCTATTACTGGTTTCATATAATAGTATAATTTTATTTTTTTTCGATTTGGTGTAGTATTTTTTAAATTTAAAATTCCAATTTTACAAGCATCTTCTTTTGGTACAAATACAGTTAATTCCTGTTCTATCCCAATATTTTTATGAGAATATTTAGCATATCCAAAGCCATATATAATATTATAATTATTTTCATCTGGCATTGGGTTTAATCCTAATGACCAAGTGTTTTTACTTTCTTCATCTTTTAAATATATAATTTCACTTGGAATATCATAACTTGGATTGTTTTCCCAACTAGAAACTCTATTCATTCTACTATTTTTATACCAACTATATCCCCCCATATTTTCAGTGATAACACAACCAAATTTCTCATTTGCCATAACATGGCTCCAAACAGTTGGTAATCTATTATCTTGATTAATCTTAATTAAATATTCTTTTCCATCTTCTGAAAAGCCTCCATATTCATTGTAATATTTACATTTATCTGAGTCTTTTAATACATTTATATCCTCTGTTTCTTTTGGTACTGGTATAATTGTTTCTTCTTCATTTCCTATTTGCTTATATTTTTCTAAATATTCTTCTTCCAAATCTTTTATATTATTTTCTAATCCTCCTTTTGCAGTATCTATTATTATGTCTGAAACTGTTTCTAGAAGTGCTATATCTTTTTTGTCTATTTCACCTTTTGTTAATGTAAATATTCCTCCTTTTATATTTTTTAAATATGACATTTGACTATTTAAAATAGAGTTTTCTATCTCTTCCCTTACATAATTTTCATAACTATGTTTTTCTTCATCTAATATTACTACTTCTGTTTGAATATTTTTCGTTCTAAAAAATTCATAAGCTTTTAAGACTTCTCTTATTACATAGCCATCATTAACATCTCTAATTTTAATTAATATAATTGGTAAGTCTCCAGATATTCCATATTTCCAAAGTTGATCTTTTTGATATATAATTTGTGTATTCTTTTTCATAAATTGACTTTTTATAGGATTATCAAAAATAAAATATGATAACATCTTTTGATAAATAGCTATTTCTTTGCCTTTTATTCTTAAATATCTACTCTCAGCTTCTACTCTTGCTCTTGAAAGTTCAAATTCCTTTTTTACATTTTCAAAAGATTGATATTTTTTAATATTTTCTTTTGTTTTTTCTTCTTCTCTGCCTACACTAATTATTAAATCTACTACTGTTTTTTCTTTTGGCTTTATTTTTATAGTTCTTTTTAATGCTACAATTGGTTCCGTTACTAATCCTATTTTTCTAGATAATGGTATAGAATTTTTAATCATATTAGGAATTCCTAAATTTCCTCTTCCTATAAACTTATCTTCTTCTATTTCATATTCTAAATCCCCAATTGTTTCACTATCTGTGGATAAATTAGTTGCTAAATAGATTTCTTTATCATCTATTTGTCTTTTTTTTCTTTTTACTATTAGACTATTTGTTTCTTCATCGAATTTTGTGATTAAAAATAAATTATTAAATACTGGATGAGCATAATCTTGCTCTTTTTTTGATAATACAGGTTCAAAATAAGAAGTGACTTCTAATATTTCTTCCTGATTTCCTTGATTTTCAAAAATTACTCTTCTGATTTCTACTGGTTCTTGTGAACTAATTGTTGTTTTTATTGTTGTTTTTATATTTCCATTTAAAAGTTCTTGTTCGTCTCTATCTGGCATAAAACTAATTTGATAATTCTTTTCCTTTTTCTGATTAAAAGCATAGTTTGAACTCCATATTTCTTTTGTTTTTATATTTTTTATAATAAAAAATATGCCTTGCCCATAATCATCTGTAGCTTTAAATCTATTTATATAAATATCTTCATATTTACTAACCCCTTCACCTTTTTCATTCATTGCCACTACATAATTTTCATTTGAAATTATATTTCCTGTTATTAGTCTTTCATCTATCTTTTTATATGTTGTTTGAATATAATTTTCATAATCTTTATATTTGAATTTTTCTACTTTTTCTTTGTTCTCTTTTGTTATTATAAATTTTTCTGGCATAGTTTCTTGTAAAAGTATACTTACTGCCTCAATTTGAGGATTTTTCATAAATCTTTTTTGTAATATTTGATTATTAAATAAATTGTTAATTGATAATAAAATTAGTCCTTGATGATGTGCCATATATGTTTTTACTAAACCATATTTTTTCCCTTTTTCTACTCTTTCCGGAGTAAAATCAATTGATTCATAAAAGCCAAATTTATTGTACATTCCTTCGTTTTCTAATTGTTTTAAATTTTTAATAGTTTCTTTTGGTTCATCTGTAATAGCTAAAACTCCTGCATAACTAGATACTACCAATTCATCTGCTAATCCTCTTTTTAATCCTAACCATGGAATTCCAAATGCTTTATATTGATAATTAGATTTTAAATCTTTTAAATTAAATGCTGCTTCTGATATTCCCCATGGTATATTTAATCTTTTAGCATATTCTTTTTGACTCATAATCATAAATTTACAAGACTCATCTAATAAACTGCCTTCATATTTTGGTATGTTAATATTAGGCATAAGATATTCGAAGGCTGTTCCTGACCATGAAATTAATCCTTTGTATTTTCCTAAAACTGTTAATGTCCTACTTAAATAATTCCAATGTTTTGTCGGTACATCTTTTTTAGCTATAGCTACTAAACTAGCTTGTCTTGCTTCTGAAGCTAATAAATCATAATAAGAATCTGTTAATTTGTTTTCTTCTACATTAAATCCTATTGAAAAAATTTGTTGTTCTTTACTATATAATACTGAAAAATTAGTATCTTTTATTGTATTATCAATAATTTCTATTAATGTTTGAATTTCGTCTCTATTACTATCTTTTATATTTTCTTCTAAAAACGTTTTTACTACAAAAAGATAGCCTATTAAATTCCCACTATCTACTGTTGAAACATATCTAGGTATTAATGGTTCTTTGGTCTGAATTTGATACCAATTATACAAATGTCCATTCCATTTTGGCAAACTTTGTATAGTAAATATTATATTTTTTAATAAATAAAATGCTTTTTCTTCCTCTATATATCCCAAGTCATAAGCTGAAATAACTGCTAACAATGATAAACCAATATTAGTAGAAGATGTTCTTAAAACAATTTTTTCTTTTCTATCTTCTTGATAATTATCTGGAATTAAAAAATTGTTTGTTTCTGTTAAATATGTTTCAAAAAATTTCCATGTTCTTTTTCCTACTTCTTTTGCATATTGCTTTTCCTCATTGTTTAACTCTTCAACTTTATTTTTCTTCTTTTCATCTTTACTAATATACCACATACATATAGGAATAAAAATCCAAAATACTCCTAAAAAAACAGCCCAGATATTTTCCTTTAAACTTCCTAATCCTATCGAAATAAGTCCTGATAGTACATTTATTGCCATTTGATTATAATAAGAGATTAATCCTGATTTTGCTTGTTTTTCCGCTTCTTCTGATGTAGTCCACTCTAATAAATGCATATGACTAAAATGTACTCTATATAAAGTAACTATAATTGCTTTTGCTGAAATATATGATTTATATGGTAAACAACCTAATGTTAATATTCCTCTAATAATTGTTCCTTTTATTCCTGATATTTTTGGAGTAAAAGTCTTTTGTTTTTGCTCTCCTTCTCTTTTAAAAATCATCTCATTTAATATTTCTAATATAAATGGACATACAGAAATTAGTAATAAAAAAGTGACTATTCCATAAATATTTTTACTATAAAATATTCCTATTATGTTTAAGTATATAATTGAAATTATAATACTAACTTCTAATAAACTTCTTCTTAGATTGTCAAATATTTTATATTTTGACAATAAATTTAATGGACTTTTTGAATTCATCCATCTAACAATTTGCCAATCTCCTCTTATCCATCTAGATAACCTATTCATAAAACTATTATATTTTGTTGGATACCCATCCATTAGCATAATATCAGATACTAATCCACAACGCAAATAGCATCCTTCTAATAAATCATGACTTAATACTGTATTTTCTGGTATTTGACCTTTTAAAACTTTTGAAAATACTGCAACATCGTAAATTCCTTTTCCTGTAAAAATACCCTCTTTGAAATTATCCTGATAAATATCAGATATTGCATTTGTATATGAATCAATTCCTCCTGCTCCTGCAAATATTTTTGTAAATAAACTTTTATAGCTAATGTCCAAATTAATTCCAACTCTTGGTTGCATTATTCCATATCCATCTATTACTATATTTCTTTTATCATCTATAACTGGCTTATTTAAGATATGAGCCATAGCTCCTATTAACTCAAATGCAGAATTTAATATTAAATCTGTATCTGCATCAAGTGTAATAATATATTTTATTTTTTTTAATCTTTCTCTTATTTTAGATTGCTCTTTTTCTATTTTGTTTTCTATAGTATTTTCTCTAAATGGGTTTTGTATATTTCCTAAAATATACTCATTAAATTGATTTAACATTCCTCTTTTTCTTTCCCATCCAAGATATGAGTTTTCTTTTTTATTGAATTTTCTTTCTCTATAGATAAAATTAAATATTGGTAACTCTTTTTCATCAATTTTATATTTTTGATTTAATTTATCTACTTGTTTTTTTCCTTCTTCTATTACTTCATTATCAAAATCTTCCTCCTTTTTTGTACTTTCACTACAATCTCCTAGTAGAGTAAAATATATATTTGATGATTCATTAGCTAAATAATATACTTCTAATTTTCGCATTAATTCCTTAACTTTTTCTTTTGATTTTATAATTGTTGGTATTACTACCATTGTAGTATTTTCTTCGTCAATGCCATTAGTTAAATCTAATTTTGGTATTAATTTTGGTTTTACTATTTTACTTAAAATATATTGAATTAACTGAATAACTAATTCAGAAACTGGTATTAAAAATAAAATAAAACCTATAAAACCTAAATAAATATTGTTAGTCATTTTATTTACTAAATATCCTATTATTATAGAAAAAATCATAGTAATAAAAGTTGTAAAACAAATATATATTATTGTTTTACTTTTTTCGCTTATGCTATCTTTTTTCTTACGTTTTAGTCCAATATATAGTTCACTAACTCCTTTATCAATTAAATAATATCCTATATGTGACTGCTTGCTTCCTATTTCTTTTGTATTTGCAATTTCTAACATTTTTCTTGTAATATATATTTCAGATATTTTTGTTTTTTTAGATATTTCCTTAATTTTATTTCTATAATATTCTTTTGTTTTATTATCCATTTTATCATATACATTAGCTGGATCTTGTTTTAACAATTCTTCTACTCCATTAACTTTTTCAAATATTTCTAAAAAATTAATTCTTTGTATTTTTTTTATACTTGTAATACTATTTCCAATAGATACTTTACGAACAGCTATATCAAAATGTTCTTTTTTTATTACATCTGATACAGTCATACCAGCTAATTCAACTGTTTCTTCTAAAGCGTTCAAATAACTATAACCTTTTTTCCCGTATCTTTTTAGTATATATGACATGTATTCAATAAATGGGTATTGCATATCTTCCCATACTTTTTTACTTATTTTTCTACTAGAATTATTTTTACATAGCAATTCTGATTTTTGTTTATTTTCTACTAATCTTTCTACTATATTTTCTGCCTTGTACTTTTGCATTTGAGAAGTATATATTTTTTCACAAATTTCTCTAATATTTTCTATTATTGCTATATTTAAAAATAATCCTATATTCCAAATTTCTTCCATACTTAAATTTTTCTTTGTTTGGTAACTTGTTAGATATATTTCTAAATCATTTTTTTCAATTTTATTATCAGTATATGCTACTATTTCAGATGCTAAAACATAAATACGTGCAAATCCTTTATATGGTCCGTTACCTATTCCTAAAAAATTAATATATTTCTTTAATGGTAATTCAGTTTTTATTTGTTTTACTGTTTCTTCTATAATATAAAAATTATCTAATAACCATTCTCCTGCTGGATGTATACTAATACCCAGTTTTAAATGTTCGTTTAAAATATTATATACTTCTTCTATTATTTTAAAATTCTCTTCTAGATATGGTATCGGATAAGTATTCTTCTGAGACTTATTTACTAAATTGTGATTTGTTGCTATTTTTTCTAAATGATTTTTTAATTGTTCTTGGTCTAATGTAGTTCCATTTATTTTTAATATTTTATTTTTATTCAAAAAATTCCACTCCTTGCCAATATGTTTTATCCATATTGTTTGCAAGAAGTGGTAATATTATACTTTTTATTTAATTATCTTTCTTCATCTGTTAAATCTTTTGTACTTACATTTTTTGATTCTTGTATTTGGTTTTGTTTTTGCTCTCTTTGTTTCTTTATATCAGAATTTCTAGTTACATCAACTTCTATTTTTCCATCCACCAAATAGAAATCTTGTCCACCAACTAATCTACTAATATTATCAATTGAACCTCCAATTTTATTAATAGCTTCCTCTTTAGTGCACTTTCCTTCATCTAATTTTTTTAATAAATCTTGGTTTTCTTTTATAACTTCAATGTAGTCTGCAATTTCTTTTGGCATATTACTATTAAAACCTAGATCTAAAAAATTATCATATCTGTACTTTTCTTGATTTTCTTTTAATTTTATATAATAAGTTTTGTCATTTGGTCCATCATTTTGTTGTATATCAAATGTGATATCTTCTTCATTAGTTTTTAATGGATCACTTAATTTTTCTTGAAGAACTTCATAACTTACTTGGTAATTATCTTTTGCCATTTTCATTACTTCTCCCATAGATATCTGAGAAAAATCTGCTTTAATCTCGTCATTTAATTCAAATAGTTTTTGTGCTGTTTCTTCGCTTATTCCCATTTGCTCTATCGTCTTTCCTTCTTCTTGAGCAACTTGCATATCTATTGGTTTATCTATATGTCTATTTATTTCACTATATGCATATGTGGCTACTCCTGCGGTTAATGTTAACACTCCTGTAATAGCTGCAACTCTTTTTGCAATTTTTTTTAATTTTTCATGCTTCTTTTTCTGAACTTTATAGTTTTTATGTTGCGCTCCTTTTCTCGGTGCTTTTATTTCTGGTTCTGTTGATTCTCGTAAATGCTTTTTACCTTCATTTACAAATCTTGGCATGTCTAATGGTTTATTTTCATTTACTTGTTTGTTGTAACTTTCTAGGATTTTTTGAAATCTCTCTGCATCTAATTCAAATCTCACTTTGCTGAATTCTTCTTCTTCATAAAGTGGATGAATCTTATACTCTTCTTTTGGACTAATTTCCATTTTTGCTTTTTTTAGATTATTTTTAGCTATTAAATATGCTTCATATGATTTTTTAAACTTTTCACTTGCTTCCCTCAACCTTCTTACTGTCTCCACATCTACAAACGAATCACATCTACCATTATATCTATAAGCTATTTTTAGTAATTTTTTTTCTTTTTCTAATTCGTCTTTTTCTTTATTATCCTCTAGTGGAATATCAATTGATGTATTCTTACCATTTCCTCCTTGAATTACTTTTAATGAGGCTCTAAACTTTTCCTTTTCATCATTCATAATCATTTCTCCTTTGAATATCTAATTATTATATATCATTTTCACAAAAAAAATGCAACTCATTCATAAAAATATTCTATAATTCCATTATAAATTCCCCAAGCTAGTTTATCTTGATATGTATTTTCTAATAATTGTTTTTCTTCCTCTGGGTTAGATAAAAATCCACATTCTACTATTGATATAGGTATTTCAACATGTTTCATAATATAAACAGTATCTAATTTCATCGCTACTCTTTTGTTTTCTTTTTGTATAGATTTATTTAAATTTTCTTGCAATAACTTAGCTAATTTTATACTATTTTCATCATTTGGTTTATAAAAACATTGCCAACCATAATACTGTTGTTGAGGTATTTTATTTAAGTGAATAGATACAAATATGTCAGCAGAACTTTCATTTCCTATTTTTACTCTATTATGAATATCAGATATTTTCTTTTGTTTAAGTGTTTGTGAATCTAAATCATAAATAGCATTTTCGTCTGAACGAGTTAATATTACATTACACCCACTTTGTTCTAATAAATTTTGTACTTTTAGTGTTATTTTTAAATTTGTTTCTGCTTCTGTTGTTCCATTGCTACTTTGTGCACCTTCATCTGGTACACCATGCCCAGCATCTAACACTACCGTTTTTCCTGACACTGGCGTAGCCGTTGTTTGTATTACACTTTCATTATTTTGATTTTTATTTTTCTCTCCTTTTTGATTATTATTTGCTATTTGCAACGAAAATGTAAATATTCCTACTAACAATGCAGATATAATTATTTGAATTCTCTTTTTATTAATTATTACCATAATCAAAACTCCTAATATAAATATTTATTATATTTATATTAGGAATTTAATATTTTATTCTTATTTATTTTATTACTCTTATCATATTTGGTATTTCCATTAGCTCTTCTGATAATTTATCTACTTGCTCCATTCTTCTAATTTCTGCAACAATATTAATCTTTGCTTTATTATTTGTAACTTCTGTTTGTAATTCTTTTATATTTATACCATTTTTCATAAAAACATTTGTAATTTCTAATGCTAAATTTTTCCTATCAAATGCTAATATCTCTATTTTTATACTTTTTTTCTCTTCCTCTTTCTTGGTTTGTAATAATTTTAGTATTTGATTTTTAGCTTTAGCTGTTTTTATAACTTCAATCCATTCTTCTTCTGGAACAGTTTTTAATTCACTTGTTATAATTTCTACAATATTTCCATTTTGCAATTTAGAAACAAGTGGCATGTCTATGCTATTTATTTTACACCCTATTATATGATTTCCAACTTCGTCATGAATAGAATATGCAAAGTCAATTGCTGTTGCTCCTTTTGGTAATACTTTAATATCTCCTTTTGGAGTAAATATATATATTTCATCTTCTAAAAGTTCACTTTTTAAAGTTGCTAAAAATTCTTTAGGATCTTCTAAAATTTTTTTTAATTCTAAACTATAATGTATTCCTGATAAATTCTTTTTAAAATTCATTTCTTCTTTTTTTATATATGGAAGATAATTTATTATACCATATTTAGCAATTTTATTCATTGTATAACTACATATTTGAACTTCTAACTCTACTCCTTTTTCCCCTAAAATAATCTCATGTATTGCTTCATACATATTGTTTCTGGGAGTAGCTATATAGTCTTTAAATGTTCCTGGAATTAAATTATATAAAGTATTTATAATCACAAATATTGATAAAAAAAGCTTTTTTGTAAAA
>OLSF01000693.1_pt1 | contig 33812 bp, 21 predicted proteins | sample 1672301 | NCBI WGS metagenome assembly OLSF01 (sample SAMEA3136669, study PRJEB25190) | human gut metagenome | biome: human gut; feature: human-associated habitat; material: faeces | place: Austria | collected 2013
CAGAACCAACAGTTTTGCCCTTTTTAGGCTCAAGGAGGTTGCCTTGAAACAGCGTATATTTTTTACTCTATTTTTGGGGATGTGTAATGATAAATATCAAAAAGTCTGGGAACCCGCATAAACACTGGATTCTTGCTTTCCCAGATTTTCCCAAAAACAATAGGATTTGGGTACTTATTCTTACACACGCCCAAAAACAAGCATTTTTGGGTACTTTTTAAAACACACATAATTCATTTTTGGGTAACTTTTTCGACACATAAAATCAAAGGAGGTACACTATGTACAAGAAAAACTACAAAGGACGCTGTGAGAAAAAGTCTCTCTCCAAATGTGACACGATCTGCCGATGCTACAGCACCATCCAATCTGTTTATGCAGATAAGCTCCAAACCGATCCATCTGTCCAATCCTTCCAATGCAATGCGCCACTCGAAGATGAAGACTACACAACAGACTTCCTTATCACCCGACAGGATGGCACACAATATGTCCGAGAGTGTGTAGAACGAAGTCATCTGACCAAGCCCAAGCCACTTACAATCAAACTTCTGGACACATCGCGTTCCTACTGGCTTGCCCATAGCGTTCAAGATTGGGGGATTGTAACAGATGCAGAAAGCTGATATAGCCTATATCAATAACACGTTCTACAGAATTTTAAAGACATCAGATAACCAGACCCTTGTAATTGACTGTCTCCATCCGAAAATGCCATTCTGGACGCTCAGAACGCAATATACCCCATTGCCAGAAAAGCAATTATATGATGCACTCAACATCGCCCCACCAGCCGAACAGGAGCTTACATCCGATCAGATGCGCATTGCACATGAGCGGTACACACTGATTGCACCGATCCTATACCACTTAGGAGAAAGCACAGCAACTGCAAACATCATCTCTTCCATCTCAGAAGAGCATAACATTAGTAAGCAGACTATCCGCCGCTATCTGTATCAATATCTAATCTTTCAGACCATCACTGTACTTGCACCAAAAGTTCATACGAAAGAAAAGGTACTGACCAAAGATGAGAAGAACATGAGATGGGCATTGAATAAGTTCTTCTATACACGCAGACAAAACAGTCTTGTTACAGCATATGAGATGATGTTAAAAGAAAAGTATTGTGACAGCACGGGACAGCTACGATCCGATCATCCATCCTTTTATCAGTTCCGATACTTTTACCGAAAGACTAAGAAGCTCCAAACTTATTATATTTCCAGAGATGGACTGTCAAATTACCAGCGCAACAATCGTCCCTTGCTAGGAGATGGTATCCGTGAGTTTGCAACCAATATCGGTACTGGTATGTTTGATTCCACCGTATGTGATATCTACCTTATTGACGAAACAGGTACCTTAAAAGGTCGCCCGATCCTAACCACTTGCATTGATGCTTACAGCAGTATGTGTTATGGCTATGTTCTCTCATGGAATAACGATACAAAGAGTTTATGCCATCTGCTCCAAAATATCCTTACCGATAAAACAGAATGGTGTAGAAAGTTCGGTATCCCACTAGACAAATCCCAGTGGAACGTGCAAGAGTTACCTGGCATCTTTGTAACTGATATGGGACGGGAATACACATCAGAATCTTTTGCACAGATTACAGAAACAGGCGTGACCATGGTAAATCTTCCACCATACAGACCAGAGCTGAAAGGTGCTGTAGAGAAGTTCTTTGACATCATCCAATCCATGTATAAACCACTTCTCAAGGGTAAAGGTGTGATTGATCCGGACTTCCAGGAACGAGGTGCAAGAGATTACAGACTGGATGCTTGCTTAACGATGTTTGATTTTGAGAAGATCATCTTACGTTGTATCATTTACTATAACAGCCAACGGCTCATAGAACGATTCCCTTACACACAATCTATGATTCATGATGGAGTAAAGCCATATGCAGCCAGTTTATGGGAATGGGGAAGACGGCAACCAGGCGCAAATTTAATTTCATTCCCGCATGACACCGCGAAAATAATCCTATATCTGCTCCCACGTACCATTGGGACATTCACTAGGCGTGGTCTAGTGGTAAATGGGATGCGGTATAAACGGGATGATTGCGCCGAAAGATTCCTGCAAGGTGGAGATGTTAAGGTTGCTTACGATCCAGATGATGTATCTGTAGTATGGACAGTAGAGAAGGGCGAGTTCATGCCGTTCGTATTGGTTGAAAGCAGATATAAGAATAGAAAATTGGATGAAGTGGAACAGATCAAAGAACAGAGCAAGTCAACACTACGTTCCGAACAAATTAATGCAAGACAGGCGAAAATTAATTTGATGAATGAGATCGAGTTGATTGCTAGGGGAGGAGTTAAAAGATGAACGGTAAATTACTTTCACAATTGCCTGATTTTTTATGTGAGAACGAATTAGTAGAACGACTGAAGATATTACCAAACTATAATATAAACATTGCCAATGAAACAATGCCAACTCGTCTTCTGGCGTTATCAGAATTATATGATATTTATATTCCATCACAATTATCTGTTGATGTATATAATAAATTGTATATGGCATTACTCAGGTCGATTAAGAAAAAAGAAAATGATATGATGGTAAAACAGCAAAGAATCGAAAATACAACAAACACCATACAAACGTATAATGGTATTATAGGTGGTGCTGATTCGTTTACAATCATTGGAGTTTCTGGCATAGGGAAGAGTAGTGCTATTACCAGAGCGATCTCATTGATTTGCGGAAATCATTTTATCGAAACAACAGACCCATATCAACGAATTGCTCCTTTTATACTTGTGCAATGCCCATTTGACTCTTCTGTAAAAAGTCTATTGTTAGAAATCGTTCGTATTCTTGATGCTACATTGGATGGAGATTATTTACAGATAGCACAACGGTATACGACGGATAGACTAATCGGTTTTGTTAGCCAAATATGTTTAAATCATGTTGGGGTACTTATTGTTGATGAGATTCAAAATGTAGTTAATAATAAAAACGGTGATAAACTTATTGGGGCATTAACACAGATTATAAATAGTAGTGGAATTAGTGTATGCATGGTTGGAACACCAGAATGTCTACATTGGTTTGAAAGCGCACCACATCTGGAACGAAGGACAATAGGCTTGCGATATTTACGAACTGATTATGATGATGATTTTATACATTTTTGCAAAAATCTATTAAAATTTCAATATGTGCAACAATACACAGAACCATCAGAAAAAATCATAAATTGGTTGTATGCTCATTCAAACGGAGTGACGTCAACTGTTGTATCGTTATTTTATAGAGCACAAGAATTAGCCATTATGAGCAACACAGAGAAATTAAGTATTGATATTTTTAATGCGTCATACAATGGGATGATGTCTATGCAAGTAGAAAAAGTGCAAAAGAAAAATAGTCAAACAGTCAATAAACCACATAAAGAAATAACAATTCATCATTCGGATGGTGTTAATATTGCTGACTTATACAATTATTCACAATCTAATAACTATGATCTCTTAACTCTTATTAAAAATACTTTTACTGTTGAAGAGGTGGAAATATGTTAAATTATTTTCCTAAAATATATGACTACGAATTGTTTTATAGCATATATTCAAGATTGAAACAAGATATAAATGTACAGAGTAATCAATCTTTTAAAGAAATCGTGTTTAAACGACCGAATGAATACATCGAAATATTTTATATAAACGAACCAAGTGATGTACTACGTTCTTTTATATCGAAAAATTATATTATTAATGACTTATACTATAACCATACTATGCTTTTTTACTGGTCTGTATTTCTAAACGAATCGGATAAAGAAAATGCGTTGAGAAAGCTCATATCAAATGACAAAAGTTTTTTAGAATACCTTTCCCCAAGACCAAAACATAAACATCAAAAAATATTTCTAAAATATTGTCCATTATGTGCAAAAGAAAATCGAGAGCAATATCACGAAACATATTGGAATGCTTTCCATCAAATTCCAGAAATTAATGTTTGTGTAATTCATGGATGTAAACTCAAAGATTCATCGGTTCATGTTAACAATTCAAGAATAATAAATTTTCTAACGGCTGAAAATTGCATTAATGATGATTATTCATATGATATGGGAACCATCGGTGAAATCAAGGCTGCAAAATACCTATATCAATTGGTAGTAAGAAAACAGAGTCTTAAGAACGGTGTTACGATGTTTGACGTATTTTACAGGAAGTTAGTTCAAAAGAAATATATCAATCAGCTTTCGTGGCTCCAGCATAAGTCGGTATTTTTAGATAATTTTAAACAATATTTATCTGACAATAACATAAAGGAAGCTTATCAAATAAAAGCAATGAGTAGTATATTCTTAAATAAAGCGAATCCACTTAGAACAATTCATATATTATTATTTTTAGATATACAAATATCTGATATTTTTGTATGCAAAACGGCGAAACAAATTGATTCGGAATTAATTGAAAGAATTCGATCAGAGTATACAAAAGATAACGGCATAAACAAGCTTGCGAAACAATATCATATTTTACCTTGTAATGTAAGTAAAATAATTAACGGTCAATACGAAGTTGAAAAACAAAAATTAATAAGCCAAAATTATGCACATAGTAGCAGTAGGAATATACCGCCTAAAGGAAAGAGGTATTCTGAATTAGATAAAAAGTATTATCCTAAAATTGAATATTATATTGACTTATATTTTAAGAATTCTGACAAAGTTAGAAGATTAACTGTAGGAGGATTTAATGCTTTCATGCAACAAATTTGTCAAGACATCAGAAGAAATGATTTTTATTATATGCCACAATGCTATAAGTATATTAAAACAAAAGAAAAACCAATAGAGGATTATTGGGTCGATAAAATAAAATATATTGTCGATCAAATTGACAGCGATTATATTTCATATAGCGAATTAAAGGGTATGGTACACGTAATAGAAAAAAATATGATAAAAGCCATGAATATACTACAATACAGATATCCTGAAACGTATCTAAAAATACAGAAAAATAATAAAAAAGCGTAAAAAAATGGGGAATACCAAAATTAATTGATATTCCCCATAAAATTATTGCATCATTTTATCTTATATGATATACTATTTTTGCACTGATGAAACGGTTGTTTCATATGATGGTGAAAAAAGAAAAATTTCTTTTCTGGCTGCCTGATGAAGGTGGCTTTTCTTATTTCGCGCGTGTATTTATTATAATCTAACACAGCATTCAATTGCTATCCATCCTGCACCAGATTTCAATTTACCCCATGTATATCCATCAGCAGTTTTTGTTTCTGTGATAGTATATGTTCCAATAGGGCAAGAACCAATGGCAATTCTAGCGCTTAGACCAGCAGAAGCACGAACTCTGATACCATTTTCTCTAACTGCAATTTGAAATTCTTTATTTACAACAGTGATGTGCTTATCCAAAACACCGACATAAGTACAAAAATCTTTGTCAATGCAAATCCAGCCAGCTCCGGATTTTAGTTTTCCCCAATATGTATTTTTGATTTCAGTGATATTATAAGTTCCTTTGTCACGAATACTTCCAGTTGCACTTGCCTTGCTGGATGCATCGCTTCTAATTGTTAAATCATCGCAATTAACTTTATATTTTCCTGCTTTGTATACGGGCGTAGCTGGCTTTGCGGTTGGTTTAGACACTGGTTTACTTGCAGTGGCTACTACACCAACATACGTACAATATTCATCCGAAACATTGATCCAACCGGCTCCGGATTTTAGTTTTCCCCAGCAGTTATTCTTAATTTCAGTTACTGTGTATGTGCCACGATCTCGAATAGTGTTGACAACTTTTGAATTAACAGTAGCATCCGATCTGATATGAAGATCACAATTTACCTTATACATACCGGTCTTGTAAGTCTTTGTTGATGTTGGCTGAGACTGTACAACTGGAGGAGTATAAGTTGCTCCAAGTTTTGCTTTAAACTCATTCCAAGTCCAAGAAGTTTTATACTTATTATTAGTAACATATGGCGCAGGACAATATTTGTTTACAACATCATAATGTCTCAGTACATGATCTGCACCTACGCCAAGTTGTCCCATCAAATATTTTACTAATTGTACACAAGCATTTTGCGTTGCTTCTGTAAAATACCATGTTGGATCTTCTGCATATTTTCCAGATCCATCACACTTAGGACACATCTCGATTCCGATACAGTTACTATTTCTTGCATATGGATGTTTTTGAGTATAGTATCCTGCAGTGCCTACTTGCCAAAGAATAGCATTATGGTCTGCTGCTTTATAAATAGTACCATCCCAATAAATATAGTAATGCGCACCACATCCATCTGAATTAATTTTATTATTCTGTCCTGCTACTCCAAGGTAATGAACTACAATATATTGTTTTTGATTTCCCCACTGTGGAACGTATGATTTACTTGCGCTTGTAACATCTATAATATTCATATTATCATTCTCCTTTCCAAAATTATCGAAACGAGTCAAATTCCAGCGTTCGATTAAACTACATAATTTGTCAACGTATTTTATATCTGTTGCATATCCGCCATTTTTAATTAACTGCGCTGCCGTTTTGTAGTCTTTGCAACCAGATAAACCAGCATATCTTTTTACTTTTCCATTCATTGCTCCGTTGAGATAACAGGAATGATCTTTGATACTCATTAAAATATTTGCATATTTCCTAAAATCAGCCGTAATCACATATACTTTTCCGTCTTTGGTCTGTTCGTTTGTCTTTTTGGTATATTTGCTTTTTCCATCCCATACGGATGCCCATGTATTATTTGATAGTGTTGTTTTCATGCCGAATAAATTATTCGCATTTTTTGCCAATTCGGTTGAGCCGTATCCAGACTCTAAACAAGCTTGAGCAGTAGTAACTGATGCTAAGATTCCACTTGTCTTCATATCTTCAACAGCAAAATTACCAATTTTTTCAACAAATTCTTTTTCTGTCATCTAATCGCCTTCTTTCACAAAAAAATGAGAGATATCATATAGATACCTCTCATCAAATTATTTAAATCTAAAAATGGTTTTTCCAAAAATCTTATAATATGGTTTTTCTGATTTCTTTTGATTAAATATTGCCCATTCAACCCAATCTAAAAATGGAATAAAAATAGCAGATAGAAACATCCAAATGAAACAAAACGGCAAACAAATTTGCCCTTTGATATTGAATGGCATATTGCGATAATCCCATATGGTGTAATCTCGATTTAGCGTAATGCCAACAATATATTCACCTACAGTAATGGCAATACTACAAATTAGAATCTGTAGTAAATAATCCATTTCGAATGAAAATAAGTCATTTAATCCATCAATAAAAAATAAACCAGCAAATCCTGCTAATAAGAACATTGACCAATGCGACATATGAGATTTTTTGAAGATGACTTCTATACCGTAATAAACTGATCCAGAAAATAAAAAGATGAAAAGATGACATAGAAGAGAAGTGTATAAACGTTTTAATTTGTTCATAAATTTTCCTCATATACTACAAAAATAATAAATGTAGCAATTAAGCACCGATAGAATTACTAATCCTACAGTGCTTAATTGCTACATTGTTTTTCTTATAAATACTTTTATAATCAACCAGCGTTGGTGATAAGCTGAATTAATTGTTTTAATTGGTCTTCAGTAATTGCTGTCTCGCCAATTTGTAAAGCAGTTTGAGCTATCGCATAACCAGTATTAGTTACTCTGAATGCATTTCTACGTGTTTTTAAATCAAATAACGTTGTTGTATCATCGATTAAATTACCCTCTGCGTTTAATCCATTGCCAACTTCAAAAAGTGAATCTGCTTGAGGATCATTTCCACACCCTACAGCATACTGGCAACTGTGAGTTGCTTGGGTACAAAAACCAGATGCATGAGAATATTTTCCTTTTGCTTCAGTATTACTTCCTTCAGCATGAGATGATTCCCCTTCGGCAAGAGTATTTGTTCCCTCTGCATGAGATACGCTTCCTACCGCGTGTGAGTTTGTTCCTTCTGCATGTGATAATTCTCCTTCTGCGTGTGTCGTACTTCCTTCTGCATGAGCGCACTCTCCAGAAGCAGTAGAGCCATTACCTTCAGCATGAGCATAATCACTAGACGCTGTTGTGGTATTGCCTTCTGCATGAGAGTATTTGCCTGAAGCTTGAGATTTATTTCCTTCTGCGTGGGCATAATCAATAGCAATAGTTTCGCATCCTTCAGCATGAGCATAATCATTACGAGCTTCTGATAGATATCCTTCCGCATGGGAATACATGCCAAGTGCTTTTGTATTAGTGCCTTCTGCATGTGAAGCCATATTTTGTGCAATCGATCCTGCTCCTTCGGCATGAGCATAATTTCCAATGGCTTTCGTACCTACACCTTCCGCATGGGATTGTTCGCCAGATGCGGAAGTAGACATACCTTCTGAATGCGAAGATGGCCCAGATGCTGTAGTTTGATTTCCCTCTGCGTGAGCAGCCATACCAGAAGCTATTGTATTGCCACCTTCTGCGTGTGCAACTGAAGCTATCGCTTGTGTGTTACCACCTTCTGCGTGAGCGCACATTTGAGATGCAATTGTGCTACTTCCTTCCGCATGTGAATCTTCGCCAGAAGCTCTTGTGCTTATTCCTTCTGCGTGAGATTGCGCTCCAGATGCGGTGGATTTTTTGCCTTCAGCATGAGAATTATCTCCTGAAGCATTGGTAGAATCGCCCTCAGCATGTGAAGATACCTTAGAAGCAGTTGTACTATTTCCTTCAGCATGAGATTGATTACCAGTTGCTTCTGTGTTATATCCTTCTGCGTGAGAATCTTCACCACGGGCGCTAGAGTCAGCACCTTCTGCATGAGATGAACGACCCTTTGTGTAAGTGTTTAATCCTTCTGCATGAGATTTATCGCCTTCTGCACGAGAATTCAAGCCTTCAACATGTGCAGCATAACCTATAACCTCTGTACCTACACCTTCTGCGTGTGAACTATCTCCAGATGCTATAGAATTATTTCCCTCTGCGTGGGAGTATTGTCCAGATGCAGTTGTTTGTGATCCTTCTGCATGAGAAAAGTCGCCAGAGGCAGTTGATCCAAACCCCTCTTTAATGCAAGCTCTTCTGCTAAGCATAATCCTTACTAATAATTGATTATAACTAATGATAAAATATTTAGCAGTAGCCGGATGATGTAAGAAAGCGGATTCGAATAAAATCTCTTCAATAAATTTATGATTTTCATCATACCAGGCACCGCAAAATTGCACTAATTCTTGAGGATTTTCTTCTCCTAGCCGGGTTGCAAAGATATATTCTGCATCACATATATCAGTATATGTTGTCCTTTTCCATCCATCTGCAGGTTGAATTTCCCCATTCTCGCTTGTAATACGTTCGTTTTCCACCCAAGTCAATTGATATTCAATATACCCCTTTTTCAGACCATCCAAAAATTCTTTTGTCTGTGCATAATCTGTATCCAGCGTATTCTTGTTTGCCGTGGCTAGAGTAGCTGCATTATCATATTTTTCTTTTAAATCATCTGTGAGTTGTTTGATTTCTGGAACATCTGTTAAATCATTATAACTACCTGAAAAATCACTTTTTGCATTCCATGTTTCCTTCTCGACATCAGACACAGTTCTATGATTTTGATCATCCGTCATTTCTTCTAATGTAGATGGAATATGGGTAGAAGAGGAGAGTGCGCCAACTTCTTCATGGGTATATGTCGGCTTAACTTCTGCTTTTGCCCAATCATGCACGTCACTTGCTGGAAGGCTTGTTGGAAAATCTGTAATATCTGTGACAAGATGAGTATGTACTTTTTCTGCTTTGGCATCTTGTAAACTAACTACGGACTGATTAAGGTCTGTGATTTTTTGTTCCAGATTGGCTACATTATCAGGAATAACCGTATCTTCTAATCTTGAGATTTCTCCGTCCGTATACTTCATAGCACTTCTGAAAATTCCATCAGATGTGCCAGCCTTTTCCGCACCAATCTCCTCAGGAGTGTAAGTTGGTTTTTCAGGTTGTTTCGCCCAATCATATACATGATTGTCTAAAATGTCTTTTTCGATTTTTTCAAGTTTTCCTTCAATTGTTACAAACCAGTTGGCAGACGGTTCACTTGCAGATGGATCAAAAGATGATTTTACCAGAACTGTAAAGTTTTCTGTTTTCATTAAATAATCATCAGAAACAAAACAAACATATGCAACGAATTTTGATGTTTGTGTTACATTACTCGAAACAATCCACGAAAAGCGTAGAGACTTTTGAGAGTATTTTACATTGCAAATTTCTGTATCATCTGATTCGTAAATACCATTGCTATTTTTATATACAATTTTAATTTTCTTATCAGACAAATCGACACCATCATAATACCGTTCAATCTGAAAAGTAATCATAGAAGAATTGTGTTCTCCCATGACGAATGTACCAATATTTGATACATCTACGATCTTCTCTGAAATAGTGGCTGTAGAATGTTGATCACTCATTGGAGAAGATGGATATTGATCGTTTGAAATAAAAGTTTCATCCATTTGTATTTACCTCGTTTCTAAGTATAAAAAATAGAACAAACGATTTTACAATGTCTGTTCTATTTCCATTAAAATCTGTTTTTGAACCTCACACCATTAAAGTGGCGTGATTCTTGGGAACTTCTTACAATTGCAAGAATATTTACCAAGCTATCTCGATTGTTCCAACCGTTTTTAATATTTTTAAGTCACTTCTAATAATCTCAATCCCTCTATACGTGGGGGCGATTCATCTCACCACTAAAGTGGCGAGTATTCTCGCCTTAGTCATAAATGAGATAAACCTTGTTCATTTAACTTTTTGCTCATTACTTCCTCCTTTCTATTTTATATCATCCCTTGACAATAATTGATAATATGGTAAATTAATAGTAAGGGAGATGATTGTATGTATAATAAACAAAATCTAATACCAGTGCCAGTAATTGCGTCTTTCGATACAGAAGGAAGAGTCATGCCTTTGTATTTTAGATATAAAGAACATGGCTCTATTCCTGTAACAATGAAGACACAAGTAAAGTATATAACATATATTCAATTTACTTGTGAATGCGAGATAGATTATCAAATGCACCAAATATATTTAATATATGAATGGGGCGAGCGGAAATGGTATGTAAAGAATATGTATTAAATTATTTCGATACAGTGTTTGTGTTTTCTGCTTCTAGCTTTGCAATATATTCATCATATTCAGTCCAGATATCATTTTCAAATTTATCAACAATATCATCAATAGCAGACTTATTTGCTCTATATTTTCTGCCATTATTGATGTATCGGTTAATGATCGGTACATCTGGATGTTTTGCGTCCATGTTTGCGTCCATAGATATTACTGTTTCACCATCTACAGTAATAATACCCGAATAATGAATGTCCTTTGTGTAAGTTGCTTTTACTTCTGCCATAGTTCTGTCCTCCTAAAATTAATTTGTATTCCCCGAGAGATTATCCCTCATGGTTTCAAGTTCACTTCTTAGATCTGCGACCTCTAACTCAAGATTCGATCTTCTTTCTTTTTCGAGCTGTAGCTCATGCGTTATTACCGCAATCAAATTGGTATATACCATACTATAGGTATCAATATAGCCATCCTCAGTGTTCTTTCTGTCGTGGTGTACCAGATCCAGCTCGTCTTCTCGGATTCCTAGTTCTCGCATGGCTTCTACGACATCCTGTGCGACGAATCCATAACAAATGCGCCCATCACCGTCAATCATCCGATACTGAACTGGTTTTAAGCGATCGAACAGCTCTGAATGAATATCCGTCTTATTGATCTTGCTCTCACCGAGTGGAAATATGTTTGTTTTGGCGCGGCGATCGGATGTGACCTGTGGGGAGTTTTTAACAATCAAACGCTCCCATACTCTTCCACTATCTCCTAACATAATCTTTTCGGAGTACGCCTTGGTCGGTGCGAACGCTCCAGTATACACTCCTCCAGACCAGCCACAGCCATAAAATTCGACCTCTGCCTGATAACCTTTCTTCTTTGATTCAAGAATAATGCTACCGTTACCAATATCGAAGTTTGCTTTGTTGTTGGCATCCGAGTAAGTATTTACAACAAAAGAATCGTCAACAGCTCCGGCTATACAGCTTCCAGAAGAACTTGATGTCTCCAATACAGATTCGTGGACACCTTTAATATCTACATATTCGCTCTGGATTGACAGAGCCGCATTGCCGGATTTTGTTTCAACCAAAATCTTACCGACACCGCCACATAACTCAATAACCGCATCTTTTGCGTTCTTTCCAAGCTGGATCAACTTATCACCATAATATGCGAGTGTCGTTCCTTCCCGGTTAAGAATCTCAAATGCTGATGCTGAAATCTTAGTCCGATAGCCAGACCAAGAACCATCAGTTTTGTTTCCGATTTGCAAACCATTTCCAGAAGTAAACTCCATAAAGTTGGTTGCTGTTTTGGCTGCATTAAAACTATCAACTTGATCTGCTTTCTTACTAAGTTGTACTTGAAAACCATTCGCTGTTTGTTGTAGAGTCGATATATCTCCTTCGGCATTAGAAATCCGTGTTTTCATTGTCTTTGCATCTGATTTTAAAGTGTTAATATCTCCCTGGGTGTTCGTGATTTTTGTCGAAAGACCAGACGCGGTAGATTTTAAAGTCGTGATATCTCCTTCAGCATTAGAAATCCGTGTTTTCATTGTTGTAGCATCTGACTTCATAGTATTAATATCGCCTTGTGCATTAGAAATACTCTTTTGTAGTCCAGAAGCTGTCGCTTGTAATGAGCTTACGTCTCCTTGGGTATTTTTTAGGTCTGCTCGAATGCTTGTTGCTGTTTGCTCTACTTTTGTGATAGCGGTACTTGTATCTTCTGGTGCAGGAGACCATTCAGAATGACGGTTTCCTTTTTCTACTTTGTACATTTTCCATTGGACTGTTCCGCTTTGTACATAGTCATGTCGGAACATAGTATCCCAATATGAGTTCTTTAGGTGGTCACTGTTGATCGTGGCAGTATATAATAATTCGTATTCTCCAGATCCAGAAATTGCAATTGACGAACTTCCAGGAAATGCTCCAGAATGCCATCCAGTAACATTACCTTGTCCTTGCAGCCATACCAACGCGGTTTGCCCAGCTGTTGGAACAATATTAGTATACTTATATAATATACGAACTGTTATTGTGTCACCAACATTTAATCCATCTGTCAAAACATTTGCTGTGAAAACACATGTATTTTGTATACCACTAAAATTAGAATATCCAGATGAATATGCATTAGAAGTGGTTAATGCAAGATTCCTTCCACCAATATATAAAGAATTAAAATCAGTTTGTTTTGTGTATGTTTTAGATACTTCTTGCGTGATACTATCTGCCTTTACCTTAATAGCACTATTCATTTCTGATGTTGTAGAATAGTCAGCAAATTTACCATTGATGTCTTTTTTTGCTTGCTCTAATTGGACATTGGTAGCACGTAAAGAAATATCATTTGCATTTTGCCGAATTGATGTTTCAGCAGAAGACATCCTAGTTTCAATCGCCTTGATACGAGATACAATTACATTACGAATTTTTAGTGTTCCTGAAAAATTTCCCCAACTTTCAGTTTGAAGGAATACTCGAAAATATCTTGAATTTGCTGGAACGCTAACTACAGAACTGATTTTTGTAGCTGGTGCTGCAGCAGTAGCGGTTGTTCTTGTGCTATAATTAATGCCAACACTTTGCTTTTGAGCATCGAATCCATATAAACCAATTGCCGTACCCTTATAAGTACTATCTGTTCCTCCATTCGTCGAGTTACCCTTTACAGAAGTAGAAATCTCAAACTCTATATTAAATGATTCTCCACCCATGCATTCATAATATCCAGAAATAAATTTATCGCGTGATAAAGTTTTCATTGTATACCAACGTCCATCCGCCGTTCCGTCATATGTAAATCCCCAGTAATCTGATGTACTTTCGTTCAGTTTAGAATAATTCATTGGATCGCCAGTAAGAATATTTATATCTGTTTTATTATTGGTAATCTGAGATTGTAGATTAGAAGATGTTCTCTGTAGAGTTGAAATATTTCCTTTTGCATCAGAAATATCTGATTTCATAGATGACGCGTCTGATTTTAAGGTGTTGATATCTCCCTGTGCGTTCGTAATCTTAGTTGAAAGACCAGACGCATCTGATTTTAAAGTCGTGATGTCACCCTTGGCAGTTTTAAGCTCTGCTTTAATTTCTGTATCTGTTTGAGATAAAGTAGTTACATTCCCTTGAAGTGTTTTGACGCTAGTTTCGATTTTTCCGGCACGTTGATCAAAACTTGAGTATTTAGTCGATGCATCATTTTTAGTTTCATATGTGGATGCAACTGTTTGTTTAAATCCTGTAGCATCTTGTTTCATGGAAGCAATGTCTTTTTGAACACTTGCCTGATTATTTTCGATCGTTGTTTTAACATCAGATACTTCCGAAGTAATTTCTCCAATTTTGGTTTCTTGTGAACTCACTTGATCTCGGAGAGATTTAACGGTTGTGCCGTCATAATTGTTTACTGCAGTTGTAATATCTGTCTGCCAAACCTTGTTTGTAATTTTCTTATCGATACCGTCCACTTTGCTAGATACGCCATCTATCTTCGTGGTTACAGATGTTAAAGCATCTTTTATTTTTTCATCAGATAATACAACAATTGTTTGTCTATCTAACACAGTAGATATTTTATCTGCTTGACATAAAGTACACCTAATGCTTTTGATTTTATTGGATGTTGGGGTATATATGATAGACGATTCGTTTTTAGAAGAGAGATAAGTTGATTTGAAATCACTACCCGTCAATGACTCTTCTATAGTAAAAAGACCATTGTACGATTTTCTGTTATCACCATTTTTTTGATAAAATGCACTAAAAGTAATAGAAGCAGGAGATAAGACATCATCATATGTTTTATTTATGACATAGGTTGATGGTTCTATTGTATAAATATAAGACAATCCACCATCTTTTGATTTTGTCCAGGTAAAGTTTTTGGTTAACGTTTTCCCGTTAATAGTAAAGGTTAGAACGACATTGCCTGTTAAAGTAGATGCTGTTCCCAATGTTGCATTCTTTGCAATATTAAGAATAATTTTTCCATTATCAACGGTTGTACAATTTTGAATAGAACCTAATGTCATGCCAGATGGGAGCGTACCAACAGTTACATTACAATCTGTTTTTGATAATCCATAATAACCTATAAAAGATATCTCGATTAGCATATCATCAAGAACATATCCATCATAAGTGCATGGAATATTTTGAGATTCATTCCCTATGGATACATTTATAGCAGATTCGCCAGGATTTCCTTGTTCACCTGTTGCACCTGCCTTTGCAAGTGACCAAGTAATCTCTTTGATAAATGTTAATCCATCAACCAGAATTGGAATAGAGAAGCTTCCATAGTTTGATGTTATCTTATTTCCTGCTGTTACAGAAAAAGTAATCGTATTATTTTTCTTAACTACAGAAATACCATTCTTACTATCTACCGTTCCTATTGCAAAATTAGTGACTGGTTCTACTCCTTTAAACACAAGAACAGATGTGTTAAAGGATTGGTCTGTTAAAGCAATATTATTTTCGTGAGAGACAGAAAATGTGATATTTTCATTTTGAAGAATGACAGTATACGCAGCTTCTCCGTCATTACCTTTTATTTTTGTCCAAGTATAATCATTTGGATCTTCCGACTCGTGTTTTTCTGTTTTATTGTATGCAATACCTATATAAATAGCATTAGTAGGATCGTCTGTTAATCCAGTTCCTGTTTTATCTTGAGCATACTTTACCCACATATATTTAGAATTAGCAGACGTTCCATCTTTTCCATGCTGCAAAATCAACATGTCTAATTCATTACTTGAAAGCAGCATAATACGCCCCCCTTTTTTACTTATTTTTGTTATTTTCATCCGTTAGTAGTGTCTTCGATATCAACTAGACAACGAATCCTCTTTCTGATAATGGCTTTATTAATATCAATCGTTAATGTTTTATTCGTTCCTATATTTTGCCAATCGTTTGAATCGTTATTGATTATTTGCCATTGATATGATTTTGGTTCAATCGGTGTAATTCCTTTATATACCTGACAGGTGCATTTCGTACTTGTAATTGCGGTAGTATCATCAAAAACAACCCCTTTATCGCTTGTCACAATGACAGAAATAGACGATTGACCATCGGCTCCATTTAAACTATCCAAAATATGTATGGTTAACATATCGTATAATTCTTTTGTAGAATCCTCAACTTTGACAACGATTGATTTTTTGTTTGATGAAAGTGTTTCGATGTAAGAAGATGGAATTGTAATTGAAATTTTATCAGATGCTACATATGTCGTGTTTTCTACATTATCTATATACCATTTGCCAATTTGAATATCACTGGTACATTTTGCAGTTATAGTAATACTATTCGGTGATATTACGCCATCAATTTTTCTAAAAATCTGTTCGCCATATAAATCAATGGTTCCAATTTTATCCTCGACTTTTTGAATCTGATCCGTAAATTGTTGTTTAATAGAAGTGAACTCAGTATCAATACCATGACCATTCACAATGACCTTTGCTGCATCAATATTTCCATTTTTATCTGCTTCAACAACATTAAAATTTAATTTGTCCTTAGAAAGAGTACCATCTGCAACCATATCATTTTTGATTAATCCATTAGCAATAGCAGACTCCTTGACTCCTTTTGAATCAATTAATATACCTTTTCCAGTCTCGTCATATAAAGTAAACGTAAAATTGTCCTTTGCGTCGCGACCAATTTGAATACGTACATTATTATTTTTGTCTTTAAATTGCATTGTGTTACCAACGATAGTAAATCCACCATCGTCGGAAGCAATATTAAATTTATCGGCAGAAATAGTACTTGCCTTTAGCATTGCTACAGTAATATTTGCCGCAATCAAATCACGAATAACTGCATCGTCAACAACAACATTACTAGCAGTAAGATGAATAAGGTGTCCAAGTTCTGCGGATATATTGCCAGCCAATAAACTATCAATTGCAGCAACAATTGCAGATAAATCCTTAAAATTACCACTACCTGCAACAATTTTATCAGCAGAAATTAATTTTGACTGTAGATATTCGAAATACCCATTCTCGCCATATAGATCAGTAACTTTAATCAACTTGGCATTTAATTCTTGTAATGATATAGAACCACTACCAAGCATACCAGCGAATTCATTATTTATAATGGAAGAAACTTTATTGCTGAATGCACCAGAAGATAAAAGCTTTTGGATTAGCCCAGATGTAAGAGTGATGCCTTCATTGTTTAAGAAATTATTAGACGAACCAGATGCGGAAGATTTACTACCACCAGATGAATTATCCAGAAGATAAGAAATATCAGAAAATCCATTTTTTGTTCGAGTCATATTGGAAAATGTTAATTCGATATTGTTGTCCATTGTTAATGGATTGTATGTCATTTCAATTAAACGCAGTTTTACAACATTATTATTCCCAATCGTTAAATACAAATAATCCCCACGGTTGATGTTTTTTGTATAATCTTTATATTCACTTTTCGCTAAAAAGTTATCTAATGATGTTGTATATTGATATTGTGGGTGAGAAGATATGTATAAATCCTCAGATGCAGCATCCAGTAATTTTAATTGCTCATCAATTGCAGAAACTTGATCATCAGAATCTGTAAGAAACATATTGTCATTTGAATATGTTCCATCATAATAAACCTTAGATAGTTCTAATAAATCTTTTGCCGAAAATGAAATTGTATCAGATAGCGATGAGATATTCCGATTGGATTCATCAGTGATATAATTTGCATTCTCATCAGTAATAGAAACATTATTTTGATGAACCCAAGTTTCTTTGTTTACTTGTTGAGTTAATTGAACTCTTGTTTTATTATATCCATTTAAAACATCATTGGCTGCATCAATTTCAGATTGTCTCTGATCATATGCTTCCTGGCATCCACCTACATAATTAGAATCTAATTGATTTTGAGCGTCCAGATATTTTGCATACATCTTATCATGAATGTCTTTAGTGTGAGAAGAATCTTCAGAATATGGTTTATCGTAACCGCCCTTTTTACAGGTTTCAATTATGTTTTTATACTCTTGCAGTTTTACTTTTAATTCGTCTAATCCGTATAACTTCCAATCAGTTTTATAAGAGTCTACGTAATCTGCATTGTCATCGTCCGTAGGTAATTGACGATTATTCATTTCGATTTGAATAGATGGAAGAATTACATCTCGAATTTGGTAATAATCATTAGCATCCGAAGACTTTTTCAAAGCATCCTCATCAAAGTTACCATCACTATCTACATAGAATTGTTCATAACCCTTGAGTTGGGCTTTGTAATTTGCTTGTGCTTCCTTTAATTCATCATCTGTAAATGTACTCCAATCTGTAGAGCAATCATCCAAAGGAACACGATCATACAATTCTGTGATAACTTTCATCTGTTGATTATATTTTCTAGTCGCTTCAATATAATCAATCCTACAGTTTTCCATATCCTGTTTCCACAGATTATATTTTTGAATAAAAGCAGAAGAGAAGTACTTTTCGTTTAAATAATAATCAATATTTTCAATATAATTCGAGCCAAAATTTACATAAGTAATACCAAGATCATCTGATCCTTGTACATAATAACGTGTAAACATCTTGCCATCGTCAACAGATATATCTTGGGATTGCTGTAAGTTTTTAAAGTTAATATTTACATTTGTATTTTTTCCATAATTTTCAGGATGATAAGCATTAATTTTCATATGTAAAAAATCAAAAACAAAAATACATTGAAAATACTGTGCTATATCCTGTGTGAAAAAAGAATAGACGTCCTGACTCTCAATATCAAATGCGCCTATTTCATCAGATAATAGAGTAGAAGTCTCAACATATTTACCATCTTTATATGTACGATATGTTTTTGGAATAGTATCTATTTCCCCTATTGACCAACCATAGACGCCACCAGCTTTAAGAACAAGATCTAACAGACTTAATTGTGGATTATTCGGATTATAAAACTTGATTTGTTCTTTCGCAAATTCTACGTCACCTATTTTCTCAACATTATTATCCGCAAGCATTTCATACGAATCTGTTGTCCCTTGATTAATTTTAAAATTTTTTAAATCATGTTGCTTCATTTCTATCTCTGCTGAGTGACAGGTAATAGTTTTAGTCTCTTTAATTCCGTCATGTGATATTTTAGGTGCATCCATGATAAACCATCCAACATTATCGACGTATACTCGCATAAGCCAAGCAACTAAATCATATACGTTGGAATGTACTAATTTTGATAAACCATGTTCATCTTCGATTAAAATATTTTCGTTGATATCAAATGTTAACTCATATGTATTAATGAATTTGGGAGTAAGCTGAAATGTACTTTCTTCGATTCCGTTGATAGCACATAGAATCTTATTGTTTGGCGTACCTAAATACACATGGCTTTGTATTGGTTGGTTATAACGATCATAAACAATGTTCAAAATTATTCACCAACCTTTCGTGCCTCAATATGTTTTATACGAAAATCGCAATTACCATAGAATAAGAAGGAATTATTCCCATGAACTAATTGTATCCAATACATATGAGCGACATCATTGATGCCTAATTTATCATATCTTACCATCCGTCCAAGCTCATCATTAATTGTTAACTTCTGGCAATCCATAGATATATTTAAATCTTTTGAAACAGACAAAACCATAATGCCATTTTCGATGATATAATATACTTTTGAATCTGTCCTATAAAAAACCGTACATGCTGTTTCATTTCCATATACATCAATTAATTTAAATTGAGTCAATGTATTATCGCATCTCCAATTAATATCTTTGGTTTCTTCTGAAATGTCAAATTGTGCAGTACATGCATTTGATTTTGCATATAATTCAACATAAGAAATTAATTGTCCCATATAATTTGTATTAGAGGAAGATAGTGTTCCTGTTTCGCGAATCGTACAATCAGACATATTACACATTACAATATCCCCATTTGCTTTTGGAAAAATATCAATCGTTGGATATACATAACTATTTAATTCATCACTATTATTTGCGATTAGAATATTTTTATATGTTGAACATGATATGTTTGTTGTAATATCGTCAGTATAACCAAACGGGGTTGTGCATTTAAAATATAATTTTAATCCAAAGGTTTGAGAATTTACAGAATACGATTCAATATTATTAAACCATCCAAAATAACGAATTGTATCATCCGCAGAATCATCGGTTCCAGAAAATGTCAGCCATTCTGGAAAATGAGAAGAAGTGAGCCATTTGGTAATTTCTCGACGCTCAGACTTTGTGATAATAGAATCACTTTGGTTTAAATATGTGCATGGGTCTTTGATAATATCTAACTCAAATTCTAAAGTGTCATTCCATTTGTCATAAAAATAATTTGGTTCTACCTTATAACGATTAGAATCACCTGTCTCCATATCCCTCTCCATTGCCATATTTACATCTGATCCACCTTCAAAATCCACGGATACATATTTCACACTTAAATCACTTAATCGTTGTCCCATGAACGTAAAATTTTTAAATTCTTTTGCCATTTTGCATCACCTCCAAAAAATTTGTTATAGTTATAGAAATAGGAGAGTACCTTTGACAGTACCCTCCCATAAAAATTACATAATTATCTTGTGTCCAAGTCTTCCGTATTCGTCAGCCAATTTTTTCGTTGTATACGTATATGATTTTTCAAGTATTTTCTGCAATCCAGGCAGAGCATCCCTGTCAACATTACCTTCCACGTTAAGTAATGAATCATAATGATTCGTCACTGTTACATTTCCGACATTGCTGATATTTTGAGGAATATTCGTCTGCACCAGATTCGGCGTAGTACTTATATTCATGCCGAATTCCCGTGGATCAATTGCACTTAATGCAGCTAAATTACTTACGAAATCGGCTGGTAGAATAGAATCTCCATCTTGAACAGGTGTAAGGACAGCACCATCTTTCTTGCGATAGATTAATTCTGAAACGCCATGATGTTTGGTGTCTTTATTTTCGTTTGTCCATACAAGCTGATCGCCATGAATACGATCCGTACCTTTTTCATAACCACTAATCTGACTAAGACGTACCCATCCAAGATCACTATAATTAGGATCATGCGCACTCTTGATATGGATCTTAAAATCACCAGTAGTACGTCCATTTCCGCCATATTCCCTAGCTGTATAAGAGTCAATGACAACGGCACCAGGCTGACCGGAAAATCTACTACCTCTTGGAGACATACCCCAAGAGTCATTGTAGTAAGATCCTGTGAATGTTACAACATCGCCAACACGAGGAATTCCATCGCCACCAGTTTTTGCTGGTTGTGGTTTCGGCTGTGGCTTTGGTGGTTTTGGTTTTGCATTGACCTTAATTGATACCTTTGCAGACAGTCCACTTCCATCGGTAGTGGTAGCAGTAATCGTACAAGAGCCAGGTTTCTTTGCTTTTACCGTACCATTAGATACAGTAGCAATTGATTCATTACTTGATTTCCAAGCAAGAGTCTTATTAGCTGCATCGTTCGGTCTGATTGTAGCAGTAATACTTGTGGATTTACCCTCTTCCAGTGTAGTAGAAGTAGGAGACACCTTTAGTTCCGCAACCTTGCGATTCGTTGTATCTTCCGGCTTGACTAATTGATCCGCAAGATCACTGTTTACTTTTGAATTACTGTTGATTGGATCAGTTTTTGTACCAGATGCGGTACTGGATGGATTTTTATTTGCACTGGACTGAGACTGTGATGCGTTGGAATTTTGATTCTTAACACCTGTCTCTGTGCTTAGATCAGACTGGGTATTGTTAAAATCCGTACTACCTACCCAGCCAGTATTTTTGATGATAGAATTGATTTTACCGTATGCTTCTTGGTAAGAGGACACGGCTTTGTCAAGCATAGAATTGATGATCTCAAGCTGTTTATCAGCATTATGGCTGATTTCATACTCGGTGTTGTCCAACGTCTCTTGTAAATCCGAAGAAAGCTTGTCGAAACCTTGAGACTGCATATCATAAGCATGGTCACGCTTCGTATCATCAAGATCTTGCTCTGCAGTTTCCAGTTCAGCCCTTAATTTTCGTAATTTGCTTTGTGACTCTAGATTATTTCATTATTTCTTTTCACTTATTCGCTACATAAGTGAGAGAGTAAAACTCTCCTCATATTTTCATATGAGATTAGACTATATCTTCTGTTTATTAATCTAACTTATTTTATGGAAAATGTATTTCATTTTTGGGCGTTTAAAAGTAAGTTTCAATTCTTCTATGAGAATTTTTTCTAAATTATCAATTTCCCAATAGGGTATACGTAAAAGTTCTATATTATTATTTTTACAAAATTCGTTTTTGATATTATCATGTTTTTGAACCCATTCTAAATTCTTTATTGCATCTTGTTCTGTCATCGATGATGTACGTTTAATTGGCTCATAATGATGAATACCATCAAATTCTATACATTTATTATATGTAGGTAAATAAAAATCAAAAGGCAATGAATTCTTATCATGGCAATCATCAAATTTAAAACCTCTATAGTATTCTACATTATAATTATTTAAAATCTCTGCTATGATAGTTTCTCCAACGCTATTACTTGAACAATTTGGACATTTCCCGTCATAGTATTTTCTGCAATAATTACTAAAAGAAGAATAAAATATATTATTACAGCTACCACATAAAATTTCTAATTTACTGTGACTTTTCTCATAAACTTCTGACAATAATTTATTATTATTTTTACTTTCAACATAATTTTTGACATAATCATAACTTAGTCTAATTGCATTTCCAATTGCTTTATTTGAACATTGCGGACACCCATATTTTGCTCTTTTAAAATTACTTAGAGATGTAATGTATGTATGACCACATTGCTTATTTTTAAAAACAAGATTTGATATTTTACAATTTACATAATCATTAGGATTTAATATGTCACAATTCTTTTTATTTGCAATACTTATTAGATCTTCTACAGAAATTCTTCTTTCCTCTGATATTTTTTCTAAAATACAATCATGACATATTGAATTACCGTATATAATAGAACTGGCAAGCATTTTTTGATCTCCATGCTTTTGACATTTAAACTCTACAAAACTCTTAACCCCAGTATAATCTTCAAATGAAGTCAATGGGATATAATTATACTGATTACAAAAGTTTAAATATTCGTTATAAGAATCAACATATTTATCATTTTTGATATCAGCAATCTTTTGCACTTTACATTCTTTTTTATTACAGCAGCTTTTAGTGATTTTTTGAAGACCCTTTTGATAGCCACCATAATTCGTTTTAAATATCTCTCCACAGTAATCACATGTCACTTGTACCAATACTTTACAAGTTGGCATAAGATCTTCTGCTTTGCACATAAATAAATCCCCAGTTTTTGTATATGTATAACCCTTTCCTACATACCATTTAACGTTATGCGCATTCCATTTTACTTCAACTTTTTGATTTTCTACTAACATATTTCACCTCCAATCTTTTATTCTCTTCTTATAAAATTGCACAACAAAAAATCACGTATCTTTCAACGTGATTAAATCCATAAAAATAATTATATTTAATAAACAGTTTGTATTTTTCGAGTTGCCAATCGCTTGCAACCCTATGGTGGTACACTCATCCCACCTAGTCGTTGAACGTTCTCCTATTCGGAGTTTCGCTGCTGATTGTCCAATCTATATATTTTTCAAGCATTCACGTTTTACTTTATTTCATGCATCCGTTGTAGCATATATAGCTCTAAGGATATTCCAGCAATTAAACAAATTCGGCAAATATTCACCGATTCTAAAGCCATAATTTGAGCTTTAAGGCTATTTATGTTATTATTCTGAGAATTAATCTTCTTAGAATAGTCGTACATATCCTTCTGCTGTGTCAGGGCTTCTTTTCTCTTGCTGATTATTTTATCAAGATAATCAACCTCTGTACTCATAGCATTCTTATACAGATCAACCAGACTGTCCTGATATGATTTCACATCTGCAATCGAACCTTGAATACCTTCACGGTAATCTTTTGACTTGTCATTATATTCCGTTAAGGAAATAACACCATTGTCATAAGACTCTTTTAGTTTTTGCAGACCCGTGGTATAATCTGCAATTTTTTGTTTTGCCGTACCAATACTCTGCTGTAAGAGAGCAACTTGTGCCAATCCCTCTTCAGTGATACGTCCTTGCTTATCAAGGAATGCATCATCGTTCAGAAGGTCGCGGAAACTTTTTAGCTCATCTTCAAGATCACTGTACTTCTGGATAGCATCGTCAAGTGGCTTAAAACGTAGCTCATAGATACTATCTTGAAGAGATTCATTGTCCGTAATCAGTTCCAGAGTATTTTCTTTTAGCGTTTGAATCTTTTCTGCATAATCTTGATACGATTTAGAATTGACATCAAGAACCGCCTGTTTCTTCCGGTATATTTCCATCTGCTTTAGATTCTGCTGTACTTGAGCGTTATTATTATCTATACGGTCAGTGTATAGATTCTCTGGCACATCACGATTCTGGGATTGCAGGTAAGAAATATATTTCTCCGTAATATCCGAATTACGTTTGATTCCGTCAATTACATTCTGGATAGTATCAATTTTAATCTGATCCAATTTATCCCGTAGTTCAAGAAGGCTAGTAGAAGCATCGTAAATCTTAGCTGTGAAATCTTGAATATTTTTCATAGCAGCTTGATAAGCTTCGGAACCTTTCTTAAGATAACCGCTGGAAAGCTGTGAATCTACTTCTTTCTGATAATCGGAAAGCTTTTTGGTAAGCTGATTGTAAGTATCTTCCTGTGCTTTGATTGAATTATTCAGATTAGCATAGTTATCTGGATTGTCGATTGCCACGCCTAGGGCATCGTTAAGAGATATTTTGGAATCGGCTACGTCTTTGATTTTATCATTGATGTCTACGATCGCATCATAACTATCAGTTATGATTTCCAGACGTTTTTCGGCAAGGTCTGTAATTTTATCTTCGAGTTTGGCTACGTTATCTGTTGCATCAAGATAAGATTCATAATAACTCTGATAATCACTGATTTTCTTTTTCAGATCCTCATCTGTGATTGTTTCAATGTTAAAACTACCATTTTTTAGCTGATTTTTATAAGCATCGGATAAGCCAATACTCTCAGCTTTTGCCAGATACATTTCAGCGGCTTTTTCATTATGAGCACGTTCATTCTGAAGTTTACTTATTGCATCCGCAGCCTGATTTTCTTTTGCAACTAATCCTACTGCACGATCAATAGCATCTGTAGCAAGTTCAGAAAGTCGAGATAGGCGAGTGAGTAGTATTTTTATATAATCAACTACTTCTTCGGTTGTAGACTTGTCGGAGGATGTGCCTCCGGAGCTACCACCTGAAGATCCTCCACTAGAACCGGTTGATGTACGAGTAGAAGTGCCTCCGGAAGAACCACCAGAAGATGATTTTGAACCAGAAGAGGAATTGTTATTTTTTGAAGAGTTGTCAGATGGAACTAACGGAGTATATTTTTGATAACGACCACCAGAACCAGATGCGAATGCTTCACCTATAACTTTTGCTCGTCCATTTCCAGAAGTTACATAACCGTTTTTAAGTAACTCTATACTTTGCTTATGGTTGAAAATAACATCTCCGCGTCGAACATCTGTAAACTCGGCACCATTTTCACCAACAGTAAAATAATGTCCATTTCTAACAACGATTTCTGGTCCTAATTCACCAACCAAAGATGTTTCAGATTTTTGCACACCCCAATTACCAGATGCGTTGGCAGTACCATTAAACATTGGCTTTAAATTGTCAGCCATTGTTTGTGCCCGAGGGCCACCACCGGAAGTAACATATGATGTCACATAACGTAAAGATACAGTTTTTGGAGAAGGCTCGTCCTGGCCTGTCTTTTTATAATAAAGTCCTGCACTATTGTTTTGTTTTGGAGCTTCCTGACCTTCGCGCTCATAATTTACACCCGTTGTTTTAGGCACTGGTTCTTCTTGATAAATCATCTCATAACTAATTGAACCATCTTGATTCTTCATCAGCATGAGATCATGCATCATACCATCAGCGCCGACTGCAGTATACGAAATAATTCCGTCCTCTTTTTTATATGCTGAAACTAACCTATCTACACCGTCAACATTAGCAGTAAATTGTATTGTCGTTCCCTTTTCAAGCTCTTTTAGTTTTAAGAAAATAGGGTCTAATGCGGATGGATCTGACGTATAAGCAATATTTCCGTCTAAGTCAAGATATGGAGTAAGCTGTGTGTCTACTCCATTAACATTAGCACTAAATGTGATTTCTCCATTTTCATCTCGAACGGCTTGTAATTCTTGTAATGCTCCGTCAACGTCGGCAAATACAGGAATCCTCTCGCCATTTTCTAAGTCTGAAAATGTTTCATTGATCTTTTTATCAAGATCTTCTGAGTCAGCCTGTAAAATAAGTGTTGCTTCTTCTCGGCTTATTTTATTTTTCTCTTCTTCAACCTTCTCATCAGCCTGATCTGTGTTTGCACCAATGATGAAATCAAGATTGCCACTATTAAGTATTCCTTTAATTTCACCAAGAGTAAACCCAGTCATTTTCTTTACATCAGACATTGTTTGCGCAGCCTGATCAGAACCGATAAATTGGTTCCAATCCATAGTCGAACCTTCTGCACGAAGTTGCAAGAATTGGTTCTGGAACTCTTGTAAAGCGTAAGCCGCCTGATTAAGTTGCAGTCTTTCTTCAGCAGTTTTACCAGCCATGTTGTCATAGATTTTATCTATGTAAGCATCAGTATTTTTGAACGCTGCGTCGTTGCCACTTGCTGTATAACCAGTCTTGTCATCAAGAAGGCTGCGTTCGCTTTTCTGAGAAACAATTGCAGCAGCCCAGTCGCTATTCTCACCAGAAGAACGCGCTAATTCTGCAGCTTCTTGAGTTTTCTGTTGAATAGATGCTAAATCATATTCAAATTTGATTTCAATAACTTTTGGCTCTGTCAGAGTAGTAAGGTCATTATCAAATTGATCCAAGTCGTCATTCCATCCGGAAATTTTATCTGATAAACTATCTTTTAAAGTACCGTTATTTAAAGAATCTTTGATTGTTTTGATCTTTTCCAAATAATCTTGGTACTCTTTAAACATTTCTCCACTCTTATCGATATTATCGAATTCAAAACCTTTTGTGTCAAGTTTGCCCATTGCAACTTCGACATTATCAATACTTGTACCTAATTCTTGTGCGGCCTGTGCAGTATTTTGGAAGTTTTCCTTAATAACATCATAATCATTTGTGGTTTCGTTATATTTCATTAAGCCAGCAGATACAAAATCATCAATGATATTTTGCGTGTTCTGAGCTTCGTCATCTCCACCATACCAACGCTCAAGCATTTGTTCTGCCTGTTGGTATGCTTCAACATAAGCATCCGCCTTATACTCATAATCACCGCCAGCAAGTCGCTTTTTGATATTGTATCCAACACCAAACTGTGCCATTGTCTGGAAATCGTCTGTACCGACATCGCCTTTTTCGTACATTTCCTTAACAGATTCGTACCAGGTTTTTAGGTTATCAAATTTCTCAGAAGCATTTGCAGATTCGATAGCAGCAGCGAGATTATCATATGTACCAACAAGCGTATCACTCATATCTTCAATGGCTTCGGAAGCAGAAGAACTACCGTCAATGATATCTTGGAAATAATCTGTGAACGCATCACTTGATACACCTATATCATCCAGAGACATACCAACTCGCTCAAATTCTGTTAGAGCATCAGAAGCATTTCCACTTTTTGTGACGATATCCTCCAGATATTTCTTCATAATGCTACCGGAATTTGTAGAGAAATATGTATTCAGATTATTGACGTTTTTCTGAAGGTCAGATTTACCGATATTTTGGACTTGACCTAGAGCTTTTTGCCATTGATCAACCATAGCTCGTGTTTCAGTATCTGTACTATCGGCGCAAGCATCAATCCAACTTTGAATAAGATCAGATTGAGATGAAAGCGTTTCACTTGTTTGGGCAATGGATTCATTTAAGCGGTCTTGTTCATCTAAAAGTTTTTGATTCGTTGGATCATCTTTCAACTTTAATTGATTTTTAATATATTGTTTTTGGTATTTTTCTAGATCGGCTGCATTTGATTTTAAAAGACCAACTGCAGTCGTATCTTTACCTTTCATTTCTTTTGAAGCCAAAGAAGGCTCAAGTTGTTCTCCAGTAAATACTTTTTTTAATGTTTCTCTTAGCTTTTCAGGAGTTAAATTTTTTAATCCGAACCATGAATCTTTCCAAGATTTTGACGCATCTTCTCGTATGTTTTTGTCAGTTACATAATCGATCAAATTATAAGAAGAAGATATATGATCCGCAAAAGATTTAAGTTTTCCGGCAACCGAACCATATTTGTCCTCTTGTAATTCCGTATAAGATTTTTTCGTATTCGCTGCAGCTTTTATATCTCTTTCTGCGTTGTCTTGTTGAATTCCTTCTAAGGATTGCTTGATGGCTAATTGTCTCTCTAGTTCATCGTTTTGTTTTTTAAGAGTTTCTAATTCAGCTTGGTCTGTTATTGTTAATGTATCCTGGCTGTTGATTTCTTCAATACGTTCCTGTGTTTGCTCTAATTGCTTGTTTAATGATTCAACTTCGCTTTTTGTTTGTTGATATTCTGTAATGGATTCTTTTGCTTTATTTACCGCATTTGTATATTGATGTTGTTGATTATCAAAATATTTAAACGCTGCATATGCAGCAGTGATTGCAATAAGAGCGGGTGCTATAGCTTTGAGTGTAACAAGAAATCCTTTAACCGTATTGCCTAAAATTGTAAATCCGGATTTCCCAGCATCTCCTACATTTATTAATGAATCTTTTAATTCCGCTGTTTGATCAATCGTGTCTTTCAAAACACTTTGCAATTCATCAGTATTTGCTGTTTTTATTTGCTTTAATGTGTCTTTAGAAAGGATATCAGAACGTTTCAAAAGCAGCTGTTTTATAGCATCGGTGTTTTTACTATCTTTTATAGCATCTGACCATTTTAATTGTTTTGCACTAGCTTTAGAATAAAAATCGGCATCTTTCGCCTTTGCTAAAAACTCGTTTATTAAAGGATTTTGAAGACCTGCAGCTTTTCCGATTGTTTGCATTTCGGCACTTGTTAACGAGCTTATACCATCTTTCCCAATGTCAAAAACTTTATTAAGTTTTTTTAAAGAACTTTTTGACAACATAGAAGTAGTTTGTGCTCTTTTCAAATTTGACAAGCCAAAATTCATGGCTACTCCGAAACTACCATTGGTTAATAATTCTCCAATATTTTTAAACTGCAATTATATTGTAAAATTTGTTGGATAATTATTACAATATATGATATAATGTAGAAAATATTAACAAACGTGTAATTGAAGGAGGGCTAGAATGCTAGTCAAATGTAAACACTGCGGTTCTAGATACTCAGAATACGCAGAAAAATGTCCAAAATGCAACCAATCAAATACAAACATAAAACAATTTAGTAAGGAATGTTATACTTTTGGTCAAAGAAAAAATCATTTTTCAGATCAAATATTAAATGAAAAAGGTCGAGATATACACCTTATTATTAAAATCGCAGTAGTGCTAATTATATTTTTAATCATTTTGCTTTCAATACTATTCTAAACTAAAGGAGATGTTTGTATATGTCATTAGTGCGTTGTCCAGAATGCGGACATATGGTTAGTACTCACGCACCTAGTTGTCCAAAATGTGGATTCCCATATAAGAAATATGAAGATACAGCAAAAGCATATGGAGTTGATATTCATAAAGAACCATTTATAGAATACTACTGGATATCAAAGATTACTGAAGATGTAAAATATATAAAACAATCTTCAAAAACAATGTGTGCCGAATGCGGTGAAGGGCTAAATGGAAGATCAGTATGTCAAAATTGTGGGTTTGACATCAGTTTGTACAGAGAAGAAAAACGTTTGCATCAAGAAATGTATAAAAAAGAGATGATGAATAAATCTCGAAAAACAAGAGGAAATGTAGATCAACCATTAATGGTACATTGTCCTGGATGTAAAAAGGCTGTAAGCTATTATGCAGACACTTGTCCAGACTGTGGTTTTCCAATTCGGAAATTTATTTCAGAACATAACATTCAAGATATAAAGAAAGTACATGTTTGCCCTAAGTGTGCTAATTTATATGCTGGCATCAATTATGAAAAACAACCACTCTATATGGCATGTGAGTTTTGTAATACACCTATGCTTGAAATAGATGCTGACAACGCAGAAGTTTGTTTTGAAAAATGTTTTAACTGGCAAAATCCAGATGTGGATGGTTTAGCCATTAAAATTCTTTCAAAATACGCGAATGCAAAACCAGATCAGACAGCGATCCAACATAGGCATAATATTTTGAATCGACGAGAACAAGACGAGGTACGTCAAGAGCAACTTCTGGAGCAAGCTAACATATCAGCTCCGAACATTCCTAAATGTCCGGTATGTGGTAGCACCGATATTGAGAATATAAGCACATTAAATAGAGCCGTTTCCACAGCTATGGTGGGGATTGCATCAAAGAAGATCGGAAAACAATTTCACTGTAAGAATTGTGGATATGATTTTTAAAATAACATGAGAGGAAGTAAATTTGCTTCCTCTTTTATTATTTCTTCATGGAATAGCCAAAATACAATAATAATTTATAATACGAAAAAAGAGCAATCACTAAGACTGCTCATAAAAGATCAATTCTTTTTCTTAAATCACTGGCATACGCCTTGGATACGATACTAAGCTTATGAAGAATATATCGTATCAAATCACTGTCATTTGACATTTTTAAATTACCATACTTTTTAACATTTGTCAATATATTTTACATTATTATATGTAATTTCTTGTATTTTTGTGCAAACACGTTCCATTTGTTCATCTGAAACTCTTAAATCAAAATATCCATCTTGCTTATTTCCACATCTGTCAAGACGTTTTTTGCTCACAGACTGTAGCATAAATGTACAAGCATAACATTCTTTGCTATTATCCGGATATCCATCAACAATACCAAGATCAACAATGGCATTTTTATTACTTTCAATCCATTTTGGATCATGTTCCTTTTTCGATGTTAAAGGAACAACTAACGCAGTATATTCTGCTTCGTATATAACTAAAGCATAATGATAATCTTGGAATTCTGTGCCAATACCTCGACCGAAACTTATCCAATAAACATGTTGCCGTTGTTTTTTATATTTTTCTTGATTTCTACCATTTGCTATACTTTTATTGATAGCAATATTTTTATTGACAACTTCAATAAACCAATCTATTAAATTTGCACAATAATTATCACCTACGCATAATTTTTTTAGTTCAAGTATGGATGCATAAAGAGCTTTACATTTTTTTAATAATTTCTGATCAGATAATTCTCTCATTTGTTTATTCAGTTTCCTCTCTGAATATTCAAGATACACATATTTTGTCAATAATTTATTATACTCATGTTTCGCTCTTTTGTCATTAAAAATTTACAAAATTTTCCCATTATTTTCCAACAACGCCAGAAATAGGATAGAAGCTGGCGTGTGATGAGAAAGCATCACAACTTTCGCGTACCGTGGAACATGCATTCAACGCATATAAACTATGGCATTATATACGCTGGAGGAAGGGTGTTCTCTCTACTCCTCCTAACTTTCATATGCTTCGCTCGTCATTATGATTTTATTTTTAATTTCATAATTGCTGCTAACGTTTCACATATTACTATACGTAGTCAGGTTGGCTCGTGCGTTCTCGCGGAATTTTCATCCGTTTCACTGCATTACTGCAGAATAGCGAATTCGACGAATTAATCCTCTATTTATTTTTTACAAGCACTAATCTCCCTACGTTGAAATATCATTCCATTGCTATGATATTCTCCGCATTGATAAGCCAGTTTACGATAAACTATAGCCAGGATTTTGGCTAACCTATGCTTGATACAAATTTGAAACCACCAAGTGCTGTTAAAGCTGTGCCAAGTGGCCCAAGTGTTTCAGTAATTTTAGTAAGAATTTCTAAGAATTGTGTTCCGCTATCTATGACAGCCTTGAAAGTGTCTGATGATAGAACAGAAGTTGAAAATTCTTGAAATGTAGCCTTGAATCTTTCAAGACTGTAATCGATCGTTATATTAACAATAGTCGCTAATTATTGTTTTGTTGTATATTATATATAGAAATAACATACAACAAACTCATACCTTCGCATGAGAGTAGACTATTTCTTAACCACACTCTAAATAGAAGAGCAGCAGTCACACCTTTTCGATTTGAAGGGTTTTCACCTACGTTTATAGCGATTACGCCCTACGAGTATTGAATTAGATATTCGAGATTTCCACTCTTATTTTTAATATTCTCTGTATAAATAAGAATATTTTCTAATTCCCGACATGGCTCTAGTCGTTGAAGATTTTCCCTCGACTTAACTAACATTTGATCAATGTATAACGTTAGGGAACTTTCCTGCATGAACAGCAATTCCTGATTTATATAAAACCAGTAAACTTAATACTTAGGCTTTTGACCATATATCATCCTTACGTTGTTTCTACTTTCGTCCCATCATAATGTGATTTCTCCATTATTGTGGTGTAAGGCTTTACGCGTTACCTGCAATTAAATGTGTTCTTTATGCACATTTCTGTACATACGGGTATACGAATTTACCCTTTTGGTAATTAGTTAATTCCTTTTCGGCGGAGCCTTCGGAATTTTCTGCTGTTTGATATGCTGCCTTAATAACATCTACGTTATTCAGGGCGGCTGCCAGGGCATTTGACCTTTGCTTTCCGGCAAGTGTTTCTAGCAAATCGGCACGCTGGATGTCATTTAAATCGGCCCAGCGTTCACCAATACCTACGACAATATCATAAATATCTTTATAAGTATCTTTATCTTTCATAATGTCAAAGCCACCTGTCAGTGCTTTGACCTTTGCCTGTAGTTTTGATGTGGATGTTACCAAACCATCTGTGCTTTCCCCCATGGATTCAAGGTCACTTTCACTCCCTCGAATTCTAGCTGCCACAACTTTCCACATGCTACCTACCTGATCTGGGTCTTGAAGTGTTGTATTCTTTATTTGTTTGCTAGGTTCATAACACCTAGCTGTATATTATTATTTATGCTTTTAGGCTATTTGTTTTGTTTGGTATTTAATAAGAAAATCATCCCACTGTTCTTTAGTATTATTACCGTAACCATACAAAGAGTGGAATAATTTATGAATTGATTCAGTGATACATGTATACTGATTATAAGATTCTTGAATTTCAAAGAATTTATCAACAAACATATTTAATTGATTGTCTGAATATTGATCAAAAGAATCATAGATAGGAAAATCTAATACATCAACCGTTTCTTCAAATAATAGATTGAAACCTCTAATGTGATGTATAATAAGATTTGTTTTTACGCCTGTTACTTGACAAGTATAATTATAATATTTTCGTACATCATTTTTCCACATTGTTAATCTTTCACGTACAAAATGTGTTAAATTCCTGTATGCTTCCTTATGAATTTCAAATGGTCTATGTAAATCTAAAAGATA
>OLSF01000695.1_pt1 | contig 33775 bp, 30 predicted proteins | sample 1672301 | NCBI WGS metagenome assembly OLSF01 (sample SAMEA3136669, study PRJEB25190) | human gut metagenome | biome: human gut; feature: human-associated habitat; material: faeces | place: Austria | collected 2013
AGATTTCACGGAAGCACCCCTCAGTCAGCCTGCGGCTGCCAGCTCCCCTAAAGGGGAGCCTATACACCAAAGGGGAGCCTGAACAAGCCAAGCCTCCCTTTTCGAGGAAGGCAAAAAAACCACACCAAAAAGAGGTGAATACAGTGCCAAATTACAAATATCGCGCCACAGCCATGAGCGGAAAAATGGTGCGTGGGACGCTTGCTGCTTCCGATCCGGAGGCACTGCTGAACGAACTGAAAAAGAAAGATCTGTTCTTGCTGGACTACACCCAGACCAGCAAGACTTCGTTCGGCTCCAAGCTGAAAGCCAAGGAACTGACGGACTTTTGCCGCCAGCTGGGCAGCCTGCTGGACGCGGGCGTTTCGGTGATCCAGTCGTTCAATATTATTTCCAATCGTGCCAGCATTTCCAAGTTCGCGAGAAAATGCTTCTCTGATATCACCACCGACCTGAAACACGGCAAGGCGTTGTCCGATGCAATGGCAGATCAGGGCAAGGTGTTCCCCGAACTGCTCATCAGTATGGTGCGTGCCGGCGAGGCAAGCGGTAAGATCGGGGATACGTTTATCAACATGGGCGAGCATTTCCAGAAACAGCAGCGTATCAAATCGCAGGTCAAGGGTGCTCTGGCGTATCCGCTGGTGCTGGTCATTCTGCTGGTGCTGGTCATTATTGTAATGTTTACGTTTATTCTCCCCATGTTCGGCGATATGTTCACCGATATGGAACTGCCGCTGATGACACGGATCCTCATGGGCATGAGCGATTTTCTTACTCATTATTGGTATGTGGCGATCGGCGTGGTGGTGGCAATTGTGGTTGTCTTTGTCATGCTGATGCGAACGCCGGCTTCCCGTCTGGTGATCGACCGCATGATCGTGCACCTGCCCAAAATCGGCAATCTGGTGCGTATCGTCTACACGGCAAGCTTTTCCAGAACACTGGCTTCGCTGTATACCAGCGGACTTTCCATTTTGAACGCCCTGCAAATTTCGCGGGACACCGTGAACAATAGCTATCTCCGTTCCCAGTTTGACGACTGTATCAAGAGCATCCGCGTGGGCAACGCCCTGTCGGAATCCATTATGGCAATGGACGGCTTCGACAGCAAGCTGGGCGATACCATTAAAGTCGGCGAAGAAACCGGTAAGCTGGACGCAATGCTGCTTTCCACCGCGGACGACTACGAATATGAATCCAGTGCCGCGATCAAGTCCATGATGTCCATTATCGAACCGCTGATGATCGTCATTCTGGGTGTTGTCGTTGCCGGCGTTATGGTTTCCGTTCTCGTTCCCATGTACTCCATGTACGGCAATATCGACGAAAACACCGGTGCGGTCTTCTCGTGGCTCGCACAGACCGCAGGACGATTCCTGAACCGGTTCTAAGAGAAAAAGAGGTGAACTTCCGTGAAGAAAAAAGATGTTTCTGCACACGTGTATATTACCAACAGCAAGATACAGGTGCTGATGGGCAGCTGTGTGAAAAATAAATTGCAGGTGGTAAACTGCTATGAAGAACCGCTGGAAGAAGGCTGTATCCTGAACGGCATTATCATGAACAACTACTCTCTCCAGAATACCCTGACGGAAATGTGGCAGAAGTACAACCTGCCCGCAAAGGGCGTGACGCTGGTGGTAAACGGCAGTTCCATTACTGTAAAGCCTCTGAAAGTTCCGCAGATCGCTCCGAAAAATGTGCCCGGTTTTATTCGCGGGGAACTGCGGGATATTGAGGGGATTCAGAATATGCTGGTGGATTATTCCGTGGTGACCCCGAAAAATCCGGACGGCTCCTGTAGTATTCTGGCGGTGGCTTCCACCAGGGAGTTCATCACCAGCTATATCAGCCTGTTCAAAGAGGCGAAGATCGAACTGGAAGTCGTCGATCTGGTGCAGAACTGTCTGATCAAAATGATGAAGCGGCTGAAATCTTTACAGGGAAAAACCTATGCCGTGTTCATTCTGGATAAGAATATGCTGATGCAGTGTCTGTTTTCCAATGACAACTTCGTCATGACCCGCCGCAGCCGGATTCTGGCAGACCCTACCGATGAGGGCTTCGAACGGGAAGTGGGGCAGAATATCAACAGTATTATCCAGTTCAACAAGTCGGAACAGACCGGCTCTGATATTACGGACGTTTACCTGAGCGGCTTTCCGGAAGATGCTGTGCAGATCTTCCCGCACTTCGCGGAAAATTTCGGCGTAAATGTGCGGGCATTTCCGGAGTTTCTCCCTACGGAACTGACTGTTCCGCCGGAGATGAATCCCAGCGAGTACACGGTGCTGCTGGGCAGTATGATACGTTATTCGGACTAAATCGGACAGGAGGAATCCAAAATGGCAAAACTACCCAAAAAGGATATTAACCTGTATCCTCTTGTCGTGGCACCGAAAAAGAACACCATGAAAAAAGGTGCTCTTTTCGGCATACTGGGGACAGTGGCAGTGCTGCTGCTGGGCGGCAGTTATGCCGGTGCACGGATCTACGTCCACACCCAAGAGAATCTGGTTTCAGAAATGGAAACCAAGGCAAACGATACCGCATTGATGGAAAAGATCAACAACGCCAACGCTGTGGCGAATGACATCAGCACACTGCGGACTGCCGGTGATGCTTATACTGAGGTGCGGACTACCATTGACGGGACACAGGAGATCTGCGACAACTTTTCCGAAGATCTGGTGCAAAAGCTGGTTGGCTGTGAGAAAACGGTCAGCCCCGGCAGAGGAGAAATTCAGGTGGCAGAGATCACCGGACTTTCCTATGACGGCAGCACCCTTTCCATTGCGGCAAGTTCGACGAACAGCCAGTATGTTTCCACATTTGTGACGAACCTGACACGGCTGGACTTGTTCTCCTCGATCACCTATGACGGCTATTCGCTTTCGGACAGCGTGTATACTTATACAGTGAACGTCGTATTCAAGTCGGCAGAAACTACTGCAACGGATGCCGACGGCAATCCTGTGGAAACAACAACGGAGGTGGTACAATGACAACGGAAATTACCCGAAAGCAGGCGGTTCTGCTTTCTGTGCTGGGTGTCGTATTGGTCGTTGTACTGTTTGTGCAGCTTTTGATCCGTCCGCTGATGACGAAAGTCTCGGCAGCAAAGGAACAGCTGGAGGTTCTGAACCAGCAGTATTCCGACCTGTTGCTGCAAAGTCAGAGTTATGACCAGAATATTGCCTCACTAAAGGATTGGAAAGAGAAAAATGGCGAGGAAACCAAGAAACTGTTTCCGCTGAGCGATGCGGAACGGATCGACCGTTTTCTTACCTTTGTGATGAATGAAGCGGGTGTCACTGTCGATGGCTTGAACATCGGGCAGACCATGCAGTATTATATTGACGGTGAGGGCAATCTGGTGACTGCTTCGCCGGACGAGGTAGCCGGTACCACAGACAGTTCTGCCTCCGGAACAGATGCTTCGGACGGCAGCACAGGTGACAGCAGCACAGGTGATGGCAGCGGTGCTGCATATACCGCCACCGGTGAATACTGCTGTGACTTTACCTATACGATGGAAGGCACCTATCAGAACATGAAACAAATATTGGACTTTGTCAATCGGGTGTCGTTTCTGGGCGTTACTGCGTATTCTTTCAACAGTGTGGAAAAGCCGGCAACACAGGAACAGGCTGCGGCAAACGGTGATGCGGCAAATGCGGATAAATTTCAGGATTGGTATAATTTTACCATGACGATTACCGCGTACATGTATCAGAGTCCGCTGGAAACAGACTATGCAGATGATGTGGATTCCGACGAAACCACCGAAGAAGCGGCGGAAAAAGCCATGCAGTCGGCAACAGCAGACATTGCGGCGGAAGAAATGACAACGACCACGATCATAACCACAGCAGCAGATGCTGCATAAACAGGGTGATGCCAATATGAAACGGAAAACAGCACAGCGAAACGGTGCAGCGATTTTGTGGGCGGTGCTGGTCATGCTGATGATCTCGCTGATCTCGGCGGGGATCATTCTTGTAGACCGTATGTATTACATGCGGGAGCAGGAGGAAAACAACCGCGTACAGGCAAAGCTCTATGCAGAATCCGCGATCACTTTGGTACAGCAGGACATTCTGAAAGAGGGCACGGTGACGGACGAAGCCACCGGAGCAACCTATCAGAGCATTTTCGTCAGCGACGGCAACACCGCGGAAACTTTTACGATCTCACTTCCCGATGCGGGAAACTGGGAATGTACGGTAACGGTGAATCACTCTGTGGTCAACGACAGCGAAACCGATGCCAACAAAAGGCGGCTGTCCGGTGAGATCTATCTCACGGCAAAGGTGACGCGGAACACTGCTGGCAGCGGGGAAAAGGAATTGTCAGAAGTTTGTGGAAAGCTGTCAGTTCCCGCGAATGCGACCCAGTGGCGGTGGGACGGCTATTATCAATTGTAAAGGGAGGCGTGACAAAATGCGGAAACTGCGAAAAGGAACCACTGTTGTGGAAGTGGTGATTGCATTTGCCATGATCTCCATGTCCTTTGCAATCGGCATGATCGGGATCGCTTCCGGCTCGAATTTTCTGAACTCCGGTGCGAAGCTGAAGAACCAGCAGCGGAAAAATGCCGCTGTGGATCTGGCGGGAGCTGCTGCGGAAACTTCTGATACTACGATTACAGTAACATATCGGGACCGCACAAGCGGGGACGAAAAGACCAAAACTTTTGATGTGCAGAGGCGTTCCGCGGACAATTTCATTCAGTATCAACCGAAACCGTAAGGGAGGAAAGCAGATGCGGAAACTTGTGAAAAACCGAAAAGGTTTTACGCTGGCAGAAGAAGTGGTTACCGTTCTGCTGATCGGCATTCTGGTGGCTTCTGCTTCAGGAATCCTGCTGAATGCCATGCGGATCTTCTGCCAGAATGTCATCATGTTCAATGCCCAGTCCAAGGGAATCGCAGTCATGGAACAGCTGGAAAGTCATCTGGCGTATGCCAAGACCATCGGACAGCAGGAAACAGAAACGATTGCTGCTGATGACGGCTGTGCCCATCAGGTCGTACTGTATGTGGACACACAAAACGGAAAGAGCGAACTGAAAGAAAAAGGGACAATTTACTATTCAGACACCGACAGTGCTGGAACAACGGTCGATCAGGTGCTCTGTAAGCTGGGGACTTATCAGGCAAAGATCCTTGTCCAAAAAGTCGATGATGTAACAGTGACAGTAGATGTGCGGATCTCGCGGAACGATACTGTGTACTACTCGGAAACCAGAATGATCAAGCTGCAAAATCAGGCAACGGTAAAGGCAACGCTGAATGCCTCCGACATATACGACAGTTCTGTGGCAGCTTCGCGGTATTTATACATCGGCAGTCTGGAATAAAACACAGGGCAGCACCGCACAAAGCCCGCCTGACGGCTTTGCACGGTGTCGCTATAGAAACAATAGAAAAAGGTGAGAACATTGCAGAATTTACCCATTGGTGAAGTGCTGAAAGAATATGGCTATATCACACAGGAACAGATCGATCAGGCACTGCAATTCCAGAAGACACAAAGCGGCAAGAAGGTGCGTTTCGGCACACTGCTGCAGGAAATGGGATTTGTCACAGAAACACAGGTTCTGGAGGCACTGGGGAAAAAGCTGGATCTCCAGATGGTCAATCTGGAGGAGTATGAGGTCAATGTAGACGTGGTTGCCAAGGTGCCCAAGCAGCTTGCGGAAAAATACAATGTCATTGCCCTGTCGGAAAACGACAGCCGTCTACAGCTCGCCATGTCTGACCCGCTGAATTTCTACGCACAGGAAGATATTCGGCAGATCGTGGATATGCCGCTGGAAGTGCTGCTCAGTGAAAGTCCGAAAATCAAAAAGGCGATCGAGTATTACTATGCCGAGATCAGTACCAAGCAGGCAGCCAAAAAGGCGAATATTTCCGCAGAAGATATTGAGGTGCCCCAGCTGACGGCAGACGATGCGGACGACGATGTGCCGATCATCAAGCTGATCAACTCGCTGCTGGTGCGGGGATACAGCACCAACGCCAGCGATATTCACATTGAACCGTTTAAGGATTTCACACAGGTGCGTATGCGTATCGACGGTCAGATGGTCAGCTATCTGACACTGGAAAAGGCACTGCACAACTCCATTGTTGCCCGTATCAAGATCATGAGCAACCTGAACATCGCGGAAAAACGTATCCCGCAGGACGGCAACTTCCACGCTGTGCTGGAGGGAATCGACATCAGTATGCGTATTTCCGTTCTGCCGACGACACACGGCGAGAAGATCGTTATGCGTTATCTGGTGTCGGATACCAAGATCGACCACGCCGGTCACTTCGGCATGAACGAGTATTCCTATAACATGCTGATGAAGATGATGTCCGCCCCCAACGGCATCATCTATATTACGGGGCCGACTGGTTCCGGTAAAACGACCACGCTGTATATGGTATTGCAGCATCTGTCCCAGCGACCGGTAAATATTTCTACCATTGAGGACCCTGTGGAAAAAGATTTGCCCAATATCACGCAGACTTCCGTTAATGTGGCTGCCGGCATGACTTTTGCAGTGGGACTGCGTGCCCTGCTGCGACAGGATCCGGATATTATCATGATCGGTGAAACCCGTGATGCAGAAACGGCTGAAATTTCCGTGCGTTCTGCAATCACCGGACACCTGGTAGTTTCCACCCTGCATACCAACGATGCCATTTCGTCCATTGTCCGTCTGGCGGATATGGGCGTGGCACCGTATCTGATCTCCAACTCTGTGGTAGGTATCGTGGCACAGCGTCTGGTGCGTAAGGTCTGCCAGTTCTGTAAATACGAAGAACCGGCGACAGCAGATGACATCGCCATTGTCGGGGACGGCATTCCCATGATCACCCGCGGCAAGGGCTGTAAGGTCTGCAACAACACGGGCTATAAAGGGCGTATTTCCATTCACGAAATGGTATATATAGACAAAACGCTGAAACGTATGATCGCCAAAAGTGCAGACAGTCAGGAAATGCTGGAGTATGCCAAGAAAACACAGGGCATGCGGAGTCTGCTGGACAGTGCCATTGACTTGGTAAAAGAGGGCGTGACCACGCCGGAAGAAGTTATGAAGATCGCATATTATTCCGACTAATGATTGCAGAAAGGACGGTATACCGCCATGACCATGAATGAACTTATTATGAAAGCACGGGAGAAGAAATGCTCTGATATTCACATCAGCGAGGGCATGCCGGTTTCGTTCCGTATCCACGGGCAGCTGCTGGACAGCGGCTTTTCATTTCCGGCGGCAGAAACACGGGAAATGATCCTGTCCATGCTGAGTGATGAACAGCGGGAACAGCTGGAAAACGGCGACGACGTGGACTTTGCCATTGAAACGCCGGACTATTGCCGCCAGCGTGTCAATGTTTTCCGGCAGATGAAAAAGGTGGCAGCCACGATTCGTCTGCTGAACAACACCATTCCCACACTGGAACAGCTGCAAATGCCGAAAGTGCTGCGGGACTTGGCAGACCAGCCAAGAGGACTGATTCTGGTGACAGGTCCGACGGGAAGCGGTAAATCTACCACTCTGTCCGCCATGATCGACTATATCAACAAGAATCGTTCGGAGCATATCATCACCATTGAGGACCCTGTGGAATATGTTTACGAGTCGGGCATGTCGGTCATTCACCAGCGTGAAATCGGCGTGGATACCAAGAGCTTTGCAGCGTCCCTGCGTTCTGCTCTCCGTGAAGACCCTGATGTCATTCTCGTGGGGGAAATGCGTGACTACGAAACGATTTCCGCCGCTGTCACCGCCGCAGAAACCGGACACTTGGTCATGTCCACTCTGCACACCACCGGTGCGGCACAGACGCTGGATCGTATCATTGACAGCTGTCCGCCTCACGCCCAAAACCAAATCCGGACACAGCTGTCCACGATTCTGAAGGGTGTTATCACACAGGCTCTGATCCCGCTGGCAATGGGCGGCGGTCGTGTGGCTGCTACAGAAATTCTGGTGGGAACCGATGCGGTAGGCAGCCTGATCCGTGACAATAAGTGCTTCCAGCTGGCAACGGTCATGCAGTCCAGTGCGGCACTTGGCATGCACACCCTGAATGCCGATCTGGCACGGCTGGTAAGAGCCGGCACGATCCGGCGGGATGATGCCATTCGGGTATCCAACAACAAGAATGAGATTCTGGATCTGTTAAGTTAAGCTTCGCTTCGGCGTGTCCGTCTGTATATTTTCGGAGAGGTGAGAGAGATGAAACGAAATCGAAAAGGCTTTTCTCTTGTGGAATTGATCGTAGTGCTGGTGATTATGGCGATCATTGCGGCACTCTGTGCCCCGAATATCTCTGCCTATGTGCAGGCGGCAAAGGTTCAGAATTATCAGACTGTGGCGAATAATCTGGCAGACGAATTACAGACCCAGCTGCCCCAGAGCCGGTACTGGAACTGGGACGAGGTGCAGCGGAATGCGTATGGCATTCTGTGTGCAGATGCCGGAAGATGCGTGACACTGGATACAGAAAAAAGCACCGATAATCAAAAGGTGTATCAGATCACCGGTGCCAGCAGCGATGCCAATGCGGTGTTTACGGTGACGCTGACCTATCATGATGCGGTGAAAACCAGCCAGAAAGTGGATATTGCGGTTTCCTGCGACGGGTACGCTGCGGTGCAGTCGGTGCAGGAGTGTAATTTGGTGTTGAAGACGAATTATACAGATGCGAGTGCGTATCCGAAACAAATCGTTAATCAAGTTACAACATCTTCAAGACGGCGTTGGGTTTCACTTTTAGATGATCGTGTGAAAACTATGAGTGATTGGGAGAAGGCGTTTGCCGCTGGACTTTATCCAGATAATAATTTCAAGGATAAAGAAACTGTGGGAAATGGTGCGGTTTTTAATCTAACTGACTACCCAGTAAATACAATTTCTTATGTGCAATTTAGCATGAAACGGTGGATATCAACTACTTGGAATTCAGAGGTGTATATGCCGATATGGCCTTGTGTATGGACACAGGACGGTATAGGAACAGGTTCACAATATGCAGCCTGTGGAACGGAAGCAATGCCAGGAACAGCCACGTTCTATCAAAAATTTGAGAATGTTTCAGTATTAGTTGATGAAGATATTTCAGACGAAAATAACTGGGTAATGTATACAGATTTATTTGACGAAAGCCATTTACTATACAATCTTGAAAAGCCTGGTTTGACGACAAAGCAAAAAGAGAATATTCAAAGATATTTGAAAAAATATAACAATGATACGACAGATACAGTTGTAACCTATCGGGTGAAAATGGTAGACCCTACTTTGTCAAGAGATGATGCAATAAGCAGCCGAGGTTGGGTGTCTGTATTTGGAAGAAGTGATGGTGACAATACGCGTTTTGAACCCTCATATCACATGGAAACTCGTGGCGATGGCACAATGGCTAAAGTTTATGATAATGCTGCAATATTTGTCGACCAACCAGATATGATAGAAAATTTAAGTGAAAAAATTGTAGCAGATGAAACTACAAACGTCGGTAGTGGAGAATATTTTGATCCGACTTATGATTCTAGTATTGTGAAAGACAAAGAAAAATCAATAAATGGACTTGATGTGTATACGTGCAATGGGTATTATTTTGAATATCATACCACATATATTTTTGTTTGGCTATCTGGTTTTCAAAATTGGAATCGGTATGTTCGAATTTTAAGTAATGGTACTTATGAAGTGCATAGTATTGATGCATTAGATGCGTTGGAACAGGATACCGTTAATAGAATACAAAGCTGTTTCAAATGTTTGCAAACAGGTTATATGGCACTTGATCTTTCGCAAAGTGGATATAGTGTTGGTGATGTAATCAAAATAACATTTTCCAATGTCGATGTAAATAAATTCGGCATTAAAATGAATGTTAGTATGTTAAAAGACCAGTTTGAAAGCTTAACAAGTTTATCTGAAGCTTCCAATTCTGGTATTGGTCTTGACTATTATGGCGGGATTTCAACAGATTCAAATGGAAATGTTGAAATGAAGGATAAAGGTGCAATTGAATTTAATGCAGCAGAATCTTCTGCATCGATATATGTTAAGGTAAAATGGAATACTTATCCGTATCTTCTATTCCGTTATACTGGTGCAAAAGATGACTACAATACAATATCAAGTATTAATGCGTCATGGAGTTATCGGGGTACAACTACAACAGTGGTTGATGTGTCTACAGATTATCCCGCTCTCACCCTCAACGGCGACAGCACCTACACCAACATCACCCTCGACTGGACGAAGTGCGACTATATCACCAATGCGGGCGAAGTGGGCGTGAAGTTTGTCAAGTATCCGTCCACGCTGAATTATGATGTGTACAGCAAGGATTACACCCTGCTGGCTTCGGATCAGAACCTGAAAACCTTTATGATGAATTCAAACAGTGCTGTGACATCGGCTGCTTCGGCGGATAAGATCGTGAACCTCTATTGTAAGGGTGTCAGTCCGGAGGAGATTCAGTGCGAGATTGTTGCTCCGAAAAATACGGCAACGACAACGACTACCACGACTACCACACCTCCGCTGCCTGAAACCGAAACCACAGCCAAAACGACTACCAGCAAGACGACTGCGGCTACAACCACAACAACAACTACAACAACGACAACAACCACCACGACTACAGCAACCACTACAACAACGACTACCACGACAACTACCACAACGACCGCCGCAACCACAAGCACGGCTGCAACAACCGCAACCACTGCGACTGCCGCAACGACCACCGCGGAAACTACTGCAAGCAGTACCGCAACGGCGACTACCTCCGCGACAGAAACTACGGCTGCAACGACTACAACTTCCACCACAACCAGCACGACTATAAGCACCACTGCAACAACTGTAACGACCAGTACTTCTGCGACGGAAACTTCTGGGGGTGTGGTGACTTCGGTTATAGAGAATGCTTCGTACGATCGAGAAATCACTATTCCAAACTACAAAAATATAATTGCAATTGATGTAGACTTTGAGAATGCGAATAATGGTGGAGGTCAGTATATTATTTCTAATAATGATTCTGATGCCGAACGGAAAGATTATCACATCAATAAAAATCAATTGAATCTACATATTGATGTTCCTGGAAGTGACAATGGAATTGTTATGTATTCAAAGTTCAAATTGACGCACTGGGGCGATGGCAACATTAAGTCCATTACTTTTGTTTACCGTGATACAGTTCCATTAGAATGGCTCGTTGATGACGGATATACGGTGCAATCGAAAAATGAAATGGCAACTCTAAATAGTAACTATGAGTTCACAATAACATGGAATAAGGACACGAAAAATATTCCTGCTGTTGTAGCTAATTGTGATGTGATTTCACCAAAGTCTAGCACTGAATCTACTGCAACTTATTCAGTTCCAATTTCACAGAAAACGAGAATTTCTGTTGTTAATGGCTCAGCGGTTACTCTAGATAATGTCGCCTTTGGGGAAGGAATTGATTTAACACAGTATAATTTTGAAAGCATTTATGCTGTAGAAATTCAAGTAGGTGACTTTACAAGTACACGAGGTAGTTTTGGAGGAGCAATTTACGAAGGAGGTTGGGAGAATCGAAAAAGTATTAGTTTAAGTCCATCTGATTGGAACGATAGCCTAAAAGTTGATTATACAGTGGCACGTAATCGTTTGACAATCGATGGCTGGAATGCATCATTAAAGAAAGTGGTTCTTTATTTTAACCGTTCAAGTGCGGCAACTGCAGAACAAATTGTTATTCATAAGATGATGCGTAACGACCCTGTTTCAATGTTTTTAGTAAATAGTTCTGAACATCAAACTGTTACTTCTACCACTACTCTTCAAACCACCACCCCTCAAACCACCACAACTACAACAACTACCACCACCGCACCGCCCATTGCTGCCAGCGAAAACGGCAAAAACGTAGGTCTGGACGAATCCAGTGCGGCGGGCTGCAACATCACGTTCAGCGATCCGCTGTTCAACGACAGCGGCGTGTGCTACTTCACCATTACCCCCAAGGCGGGCTACACGCTCTCTGACAGCTATACCGTAAAGGTCGGCACGGAGGTGCTGTCTGCCAAGAACAACTACAACGCCAAGACGGGGCAGTGGTTCTTCTGGAGCAATAAGATCATGACGGACTACACCATTCATGTGGAGGGTGTTTCTCCGGCGGCGTAACGCTCGAAATAATCCAAAAAGAAAAGGCTCATTTCCGGAGCGTACCGGAGATGAGCCTTTCTGTGTTCGGGCGGTCATTTCAGACCGCAGAGCTGTAAGTACAGATTTGCAATGGGTTCGCCGACCACCAGAGCCATTGCCATGCCGGCGGAGAGGTACGGCCCAAAGGCAAATTTGGAATCGCCGGTTTTTGCCTTGTGGATCATGCCGAAGATGCAGCCGAGGATCAGCCCCAGAAACAGCCCTACCACAACACCTTTGACACCGAGGAACAAGCCGCCTGCCAGCATCAGTTCTGCGTCGCCCCGTCCCATGGCACGTTCGCCGGACAGAATTACCAGCAGGAACAGCGGAACCGATGCCGCTGCGGCACCGATCAGGTGGGAGAGCAGCGTGCCGTTTCCGGTGCAGACATCGTAAACCGTAACCGCAACGCCCAGCAGCCCGATGAATCCGATCACATACAGACTGATCAGCTGGGTGTCCAAGTCCATGAAAAAGACCACGATCAGAGCCGAACAGAACAGACATACCAGAGCCGCATAGACCGGCTGTTCAAAGATGCCGAAATAGGCAAAGATCAACACGTATAAGATCGCATTTAGGCTTTCCACCAGCGTGTAGCGAAAGGGGATTTTTGCCCCGCAGCTGTGGCATTTTCCCCGCAGACGGCACCAGCTGAAGATCGGGATCAGATCCCGCTTGCGAATGGGTGTACCGCAGGTCATGCAGTGGGAGTTGTTCCGCCAGAGAGATTCCTCTTTGGGCAGACGGTAGATACAGACGTTCAGAAAGCTGCCGATCGCCGCACCAAAAGCAAAAATGATGCAGTACAGCAGTACATAACAGACGTAATACATAGGGCAAATTCCTCTCTTTTTTCTTGTCCTATTGTATCACATTTTGAAAAAGATGTCAAGAAATATGGAAATTGCGTGTACAACCGGGCGGCTGTGTGATTTTCACGAAAATCGGACTATACCCTTGACGAAAGCGGCAAAAAGTAGTACAATATTGTAGGAGCCTGTTCAGTATTTTTTTCACACGTCTTTTCGGCAGATTTTGTTGCTGACTGCGTCAAAAATCCTTGCCATACGACAGTATGCCTGTGGATTTTTTCCTTGTCATCGACAAAATCATGCTCGCATATAAAAAGATACTGAACAGGCTCTGAGAAGCCGGTGCATTGCCGGTTAGCATTTATGGGAGGTATTACACCATGTCTGAAAAGTTTATTGTTGAAACATCTGCAAGACACGTACATCTGACTGCGGAAGCATTCGCAGTGCTGTTCGGTGAGGGAAAGGAACTGACTGTCAAGAAGATGCTGTCGCAGCCGGGTCAGTTTGCCAGTGAAGAACGCGTAACGATCGTTGGACCGAAGAAGGAACTGCCGAACGTTTCCATTCTGGGTCCGTTCCGGAGTGCCAATCAGGTAGAACTGTCTGCAACAGACGCACGTTCGATCGGCATCGCTGCTCCGGTTCGCGAATCCGGTGATGTTGCAGGTTCCGGTGCATGTACCATTGTGGGACCGGCAGGTCAGCTGGAAATTTCTGAGGGTGTGATCGTGGCAAAGCGTCACATTCACTTCACTCCGGAAGACGCAGCAAAGGCTGGCGTAAAGGATAAGGACATCGTTTGGGTACGTGTTGAAACAGACGGCAGAAAGGCAATCCTGGGTGACGTGGTTTGCCGTGTTTCCCCGAACTATGCAACTGCAATGCACATCGACACGGACGAATCCAATGCCATTGGTGCAGGCCGCAACCAGATGGGCGAGATCGTCACAGTAGACTGATCACATTTTGATGGAAAGGCAATCCTGTACTAAGCATGTGCAGTGTTGCCTGAAAGACAAACGGCGGATGCTGAAATCCTTTTGGCATCCGTTGTTTTTTAGAAAGGAACAACTATATGAGATCATGGAAAAAATTGACGGCACTGCTTCTCGCCGGTGTGCTGGCTGGCTCGGCATTTACCGGCTGCGGCAAGCAGAGCAGCGACAGCAGCAGCCAGCCGGAGTCTTCTGCCGCCGAGGAATCCTCTGAAAAGGAAACCACCACCGCCGCAGAAGAAACCACCACTGTGGAAACTACCACAGTTCACGTCAGCCCCACGGAAACGGTTTCCACCACGTTGGGCACGGAACTGACTGACATCAATGCCATGCTGGACAAGGGCAGCGATACCACCAACAATTACAAAGCCAAGCTGGATAACTTTATTCAGGAGGGCGACGTGGTACAGTCCTTTACCTTTATTGTGTACTCCGCCGACGGTTCGTCCAGTCTGGGCGACTTCAAGGGCGGCTACGGCGTTTCCGTCAAGGACGGCTGTGCCAGTGCCACCGATGCCGGCTGGTATCAGGCGGCAGACTTTGAGCAGTCCCAGAACAGTGCCTATGCGGAATTCACATGGAATGTTCCCGCAGAGATCCAGACGGAGATCGACCCCAGCGGCGAAGTCCTGTTCGGACACTGGTGGAGCAACGTGCAGCAGGTGAAGCTGTCCAGCATTGTGTGCACCTACACCCGTACCAAGGAAGTGCCGGTAGACGGTACCAATTCCGCCAGTCCGGCTGCAACTTTGAGTTTCAACGATGAGGCAGCCAAGACGGCAAAGATCGCTCTGTCCGACTTGATCGGGGCAGAGGATACGCTTCAGACAGTCACCTTTGACATCAGCAGCACTGGTGCACTGGGCAAGTTCACCGGTGCGTTCGGCGTGTCTGTGGACAAGAACGCAGACTGTGCCACCGATGCCGGCTGGTATCAGACCAAGAACGTCTGCGTGTTCACAGATTCCTCCAGCCTTTCCCTGACGTGGATCGTGCCGGACGATGTCAAGGAGAGCATTGACCCCAGCGGTGATGTGATGCTGGGGTACTGGTGGAGCGACCAGCCCAGCATTACCCTGAACAACATCAGCGTCCGCTACAGCAACAGCACCGGAATGACCACCAAGACCGAGCCGAAGTCGGACGAGTCCTCCAAGGGCGGGGAAGTGGCAGCAGTTTCCGGTGAAACACCTACTGCGGAGCAGGTCAACGCCATGACCAGCAAGCAGATCGTGGAGAACATCAAGGTGGGCTGGAATCTGGGCAACTCACTGGACAGCTACAACACCAGCTCCAGCGATACGGAAACCGGCTGGGGCAACCCGAAAACCACCCAGCAGATGATCGACACTGTAAAGGCTGCCGGCTTCAATGCCATTCGTGTGCCGGTAACGTGGAGCGAGCACATGTCCGCCGACGGCACCATTGATGCGGCGTGGATGAACCGCGTCAAGGAAGTTGTAGACTACGCCTATAACGACGGGCTGTATGTCATTGTGAATGTACACCACGATGACTACACATGGCTGACACCCTCCAGTGAAAAACTGGAAAGCGATAAGTCCACCCTGACAAACATCTGGAAGCAGATCTGTGCCACATTCCAGAACTACGACCACCGCCTGATCTTCGAGGGCATGAACGAACCGCGTATGATCGGTTCCGCAGAGGAATGGACCGGCGGCACACAGGAATCCTATGACGTTATCAACGCCCTGTATCAGGCATTTGTGGACACAGTCCGTTCTTCCGGTGGCTCCAACAAGGACAGAACGCTGGTTGTCAGCACTTATGCCCAGTCCGTGGAGAAGAACGCTGTCGGCGGTCTGGTGGTTCCGAAAGACGACCATGTGATCGTATCCCTGCACATCTATGCCCCGTGGAATTTCTGCGGTCCGGACGACACCCGTGCCGACTGGGGCAGCGATGCCGACAAGCAGGAACTGGACACCATGTTCCAGTATCTGGACGACACCTTTGTCAGCAAGGGCATTCCGGTCATCATTGACGAAACCGGCTGCGTGAACAAGAACGAAAACACCTCCGCAAGAGTAGCATGGTTCAGCTATTATCTCAGCACAGCCAAGAAGCACGGCATCAAGTGCTTTATCTGGGACAACAACGAAACGAAGAACGGTTTCGGTCTGCTGAACCGCAAGGACTGCACATGGTATTATCCGGAAATCATCGAAGCCATTCAGAATGCTACCAAGTAAACGGATATTGTCATAATGCATAAATCATTCCCCATATAGATGTGCAAAATGTAGAATTTTTATAGAAGCCAGAAAAAATCCCGTGTGAAACGTGCAAAAAACTGCAAAGTATGCTATAATAAGAGAAAGCACTGGAAAACGGGTACGCCCGCTTTTCAAACAAGAGGAGGCATTTTACTATGAGTCATCGAATCATTACCATTGAAAGAGAATATGCAAGCGGCGGCCGTGAGATCGGCGAAATGATCGCAGAACGGCTGGGCATTCCGTGTTATAATCGAGAAATTTTACAAATGGCATCTGAACGCTGCAATGTTTCCATGGATTATCTGGAAACCGCAGAGGAAGCTGCCCCCAAGAGTTTTCTGTACACTCTGATGCTGACCTCCAGCCCTACACGCACCATTGAGGAAAACCTGCCGCTGTCCGATAAGGTCTACATCATCGAAACCAATATCATTCGGGAACTGGCGGAAAAAGGCGACTGTGTGATCGTGGGACGCTGTGCAAGCTATATCCTGCGGGATCTGGAAAACCTGTTCAACGTGTTCATCTACGCGGACACCAAGTCCCGTTCGGAACGTGCCGTGCAGGAGTATCACGTGGACGAACGGAGGGTAGAGGCAATGCTGCGGAAGATCGACAAGCGTCGTGAAACATTCTACAGCATCAACACCGGCGGAAACTGGTACGACAAGGATAACTACCACCTCTGCCTGAACAGCGGAGCACTGGGGCTGGAACTCTGTGCGGATATTGTGGTAGAAACCGCAAAGAAAACCATTTATTAAGTCATTCGAAAGAATAGATACAGGCGGGATAGGGAAGCTTCTCTGTCCCGTTTTTTTGTGAAAGAGTTGACTTTTTTCGAAAAATATGGTATATTGTGACTGCAAGTATTTTGCAACGAAAAAGAAACGGAGGCATGAAGATGAAGTTGTGGAAAAAAGTGCTTGCCGCGGTGACTGCGGGGGTGCTTTGCGTGGGAAGCGTTGGCGTGACAGGCTTGCAGGGTGTGCTGGAATCTGCGGGAACGATGCTGACAGCGAGTGCGGAAGAAGGTACTTATGGAAATTTGTCCTATGGTGTAACCAATGCAGGTGAAATTGAAATTACGGGGTGCAATATGGGCGTTACTTCCGTTGAAATTCCGGCTGAGATTGACGGAAAACTTGTGACGAGTATTGGAAATAATGCTTTTCGCGACTGCACCAGTTTGACAGAGGTCAAGATACCAGACAGCGTGATAAATATTGGAGATTATGCTTTTTACGGCTGTACCAGCTTGACAGGGATCACAATACCGGACGGCGTAACAAGTGTTGGATTTCAGACCTTTTCCGGCTGTATCAGCTTAAAGGAAATCGCCATACCAGACAGCGTAAAAAGCATTGAAAATAACGCTTTTTACGGTTGTGCCAGCTTGACGGAAGTCGTCATTCCAAACAGTGTGACGCGTATTTACAGCGGGGCTTTTTACAAATGTACCAGTCTAATAGAAATGACTATTCCGGACAGTGTAACGTATATTGGAGAGTGTGCTTTTTGCGGCTGTACCAATTTGAAAAAAATTGTTGTTCCAGATAGTATAACGAGTATTGGAGGCAGTACTTTTTACGGCTGTACCAGTTTGACGGAAATCACCATACCAGACGGTGTGACGAATATTTGGAGCAGCACTTTTCGAGGCTGTTCCAGCTTGACGGAAATCACGATTCCGGACAGTGTGACGAGTATTGGTGACAGTGCTTTTTACAGCTGTACCAGCTTGACGGAAGTTACCATTCCAGACGGTGTGACGAATATTGAAGGATTTGTTTTTACGAATACACCATGGCTTATAGCCAAGCAAGAGGAAAATCCACTTGTGATCATCAATGGAACTTTGATTGATGGAACAACTTGTACTGGGAGTGTTACCATACCAGACAGCGTGACAAGTATTGCAGGAGGAGCTTTTGATAGCTGTACTGGTCTGACGGCAATTACCATTCCGGAAAGTGTAACAAGCATTGGAGATAGTGCTTTTTACAGATGTACCGGCTTGACGGAAATCGCCATTCCAGAAAGTGTAACAAGCATCGGCAATTATGCTTTTGATAGTTGCGCCAACTTGACGAAAATTACCATTCCGGACAGCATAACGAGTATTAGCGATTATGCCTTTCGCGGCTGCACTGGCTTAAAGACAATTACTATTCCGGAAAGTGTGACAACTGTTGGAGAAAATGCTTTTTCCGGCTGTACTGGTCTGACGGAAATCACTATTCCAGACAGCGTAACGAGTATTGGAGATCATGCTTTTGACGGCTGTACCGGCTTAAAGACAATCACCATTCCGGAAAGTGTGACAAGCATTGGAAATGGTACTTTTGATAACTGCAATAATCTGATCATTCGTGGCTATACCGGCTCTTTCGCCGAAACTTACGCAAGGGAACATAATATTCGATTTGCAGATGTAAATGCAACTTATACTTGCGGCGACCTCGACGGCAGCGACAATATCGACTCCACCGATATCTTCTACACTATGCTCTACATCGCCAACGTTGCCGTAGGCAATGACGGCGGACTGACACCGGAACAAATCGCCGCCGCTGATGTAGACGGCAACGGCACAGTGGATTCCACCGACAGCTTCTATATCATGTACTACGTGGCTCTTCACGGGGCGGGATATGACACTTCTTGGGAAGAAGTTCTCGCAAAATAAGCCATGTGAATAGGCACTCTACAGAACGGAAAAACGGTTCTGTAGGGTGCTTTTTGTGTTTTTTGAATTTTTTCTTGCATTTTCTTCGCAGATATGATATAATGGAAAGAGAAGCCTTTTATTATAACAAATTTAGGAGTGTGTTCAAAATGAAAATATGGAAAAAAGTCGTGGCAGCTATGACCGCCGGGATGCTTTGCCTGGGGAGCGTGGGGCTTTCCGGGGTGGAAAACGTGCTGAAAAGCGTAGGGACAGTGCTGTCAGCGAGTGCAGAGGAAACGGCTGAAACAGAAAGGGTCCCTGTGGGAACGGGAACGACTACCGTTCGTGTGGGAACTGGAACGACACAATTGGAATATGAAGTGTATAACGATGATACAGTTGGGATCACAAATTGTGATAACGACGCAGCTGGAGAGCTAGAAATTCCGGCTGAAATTGACAGGAAACCGGTGACGAGTATTGGAGATTGTGCTTTTTTTAGCTGTAGCAGTCTGACCGAAGTCACGATACCGGATAGCGTGACGAGTATTGGAGGGGGTGCTTTTGGTGACTGTAGCAGTCTGACTACAATCATGATACCAAACGGCGTAACGAGTATTGGTGGGGAGAGTTTTTCTGACTGTACCAGCTTGACTGAAATCACAATACCGGATAGTGTGACGAGAATTTGGGATTTTGCTTTTAGTGGGTGCACTAGTTTAAGAAAAATCACAATACCAGACAGCGTAACGAGCATTGAAGAATTAGCTTTTAGCGATTGTAGCAGCCTGGCTGAAATCACGATACCGGACAGCGTGGTGCACATTGGAACATTAGCTTTTGATGGTACGCCTTGGCTTGAAGCAAAGCAGGCAGAAAACCCATTGGTAATCGTTAACCATATTTTGATTAACGGTAAAGCTTGTACTGGAGCTGTAATCATTCCTGATGGTGTGACAAGTATTGGAGAAGATGCTTTTTTCAATTGCAGCAGCTTGACTGAAATCACAATACCGAATAGCGTGATAAGTATTGAAGATTATGCTTTCAGATCGTGTAGTGATTTAGCAAAGATCATAATGCCAGGTAAAGTGACAAGCATCGGAGAATATTCTTTTGCTGATTGCACCAGTCTAACGGAAATTACCATACCTGACAGCGTGACAAGTATTGGAGATAATGCTTTTTTTGGTTGTAGTAGTCTGACTAAACTCACAATACCGGACAGTGTGACGAGCATTGGAAATCAAGTTTTTCTTAATTGTAACAGTCTGACCGAAATCACAATACCGGACAGTGTAACAAGCATTGGATATTATGCTTTTTATTGCTGTAGCAGTCTGACCAAAATCACAATACCCGACAGCGTGACCAGCATTGAAGAAGATGCTTTTTCAGGTTGCGACAACCTGACCATCTACGGCAACGCCGATTCTTGCGCACAACAATACGCAACTGAAAACAACATCAAATTTGCCCTGATCGGCACTGACCCCACTGTTTCCAAGGGCGACCTGGACGGCAACGACACGCTGGACTCCACCGACATCTACTACACCATGCTCTACATCGCCAACGTTGCCGTAGGCAATGACGGCGGACTGACGGCTGAACAGATCGCTGCCGCCGATGTAGACGGCAATGGTACAGTGGATTCCACCGACAGCTTCTATATCATGTACTACGTGGCTCTCCGCGGAGCAGGATATGACACTTCTTGGGAAGAAGTCCTCGCGAAGTAAATGCTGTTTTCCTTGCTGAACGAAAAACCGACTTTCTTTGTGAAAGTCGGTTTTTTGTCACCTTGACATTTTGTCCGGAACACACTATAATAAATTTATCCAATAAATTTATCCGGCAGCTTCAGCCTCGCCGGAAACTTTTCGAAAGGAATCTGATTTATGAAATCGATCTATACCTGCCCCTATTGCGGAGCAAAATCGTTTAACCCGTGGAAAAAGGCGTTCGCCGGCGGACTGCGTACCAAAGGAAAAGTCTGCATGGAATGCGGACAGCACTGCGTCAACGGCGTTGCATCAATGATCTTCAGTGCAGTGGTCTATATCGCTGCCCTCGTGGTCGTCCTGCTGGTCTACTTCAAGGGCAATTCCAACTGGGACTACGTCTACATGGTGGGGGCTGTTGCGGCAGCGTTCGTGCTGTGCCGGCTCTTTGATGCATTTTTCGGTCCGCTGGTGAAGCCGATCCGGAACGATGTGTTAAGCTGATGGGTGCCGGACTTTACCTGCACGTGCCGTTCTGCCGCCGGAAGTGTCCCTACTGCAACTTCTATTCCGTGCCGGCACAGCCGGAACTGCTGGCCGCCTACACTGCGGCAGTCTGCCGGAACTTGCGGCATTACGGAAACGCTGCCCAGCCGGAACGCGTGGACACGGTCTATTTCGGCGGCGGAACGCCCTCGCTGCTGCTGCCTGCACAGATCGCACAAATTCTGGAAACGGCGGCGGAACAGTTTGCCCTGTCCGCAGATGCGGAGATCACACTGGAGGCAAATCCTGCCACTGTGACACCGGAGCAGCTGCGGGAACTTCGCCACGCAAGCATCAACCGGCTTTCTCTGGGGGTGCAGTCCCTGTCCGATGCCCAGCTGAAACGGCTGGGACGGCTGCACACGGCACAGGAGGCTGTGGAAACGGTATACGCTGCCGCAGAAGCGGGCTTCCGGAACCTGTCCTGTGACCTGATGCTGGCACTGCCGGAGCAGACGGCGGACGAACTGGAGCAGACCATTTCCCAGCTGGTGCAGCTGCCCATTACACACGTGTCTGCCTACTTATTAAAGGTAGAGCAGGGAACGCCTTTTGCCGTGCAGCACGTGGCGGAATGCTGTCCCGACGATGACACCGCGGCAGACCTCTACTTGCAGGCGGTGGAGCAGCTGGGGGCAGCTGGCTTTTTGCAATACGAGATCTCCAACTTTGCCAAAGCCGGTTTCGAGAGCCGGCACAACTGTAAGTACTGGCACTGCGAACCCTATCTGGGCATCGGTCCGTCTGCACATTCCTGCTGGAACGGCAAGCGGTTTTTTGTGCCGTCTGCCGTGTCGGATTTTCTGGAACAGCCGGTGCAACCGGTCGAAACCGAAGACGAAACGCCCTGCACACCAGAGGAAAAGCTGCTGCTGGGCATGCGGTTGACAGAGGGTGTTCCGGCTTCGTGGCTGGCAGAAAAGCAAGCGGCGGCAGAACGTTACTGCAAGCTGGGCTTTCTGCAAAAAGTCGGCGAACGCATTGCATTCACGCCCAAGGGTTTCCTCGTATCCAACACCATTTTAGCAGAACTGATATAACCAAATCACCGCAGTCATAGATGCAGCTTGTTGAGGGGAACCCTTTTGAAGAAGGGTTCCCCTCAAACTCCCCTCCGAAAACTTTACTTTATTTTTTCTGATAGGGGGCGTTGCCCCCTATCAGAAAAAATGGAATAAAAGTCTTTGAAAAGGGGTCTGGGGAGAAACTTTCCTCAGAAAGTTTCTCCCCAGTAAGGCTGTATGTATGGTTGTTGTGATTCGGCTATTTCAGAAACAGGCTGCGAAAGGTTTGCAGCCATTGGGGCAGTACTTCGCAGACGGGAATCAGGGAGCCGTTCTGATAAATTGCTGCTTCTGTGAACCCGTTTTCGTTGTCGAAAAAATGGGCTTCGTCACAATAGGGCAGAATTTTGGAGAGGTCTGCGAATCGCTTCTCGTATCGGCGGCGTACATCTGCTTCGGCAATGTTGTGTCCTCCTTTGCGGACACGGTTGGCAATGCGGTATAGGCTTTCTTCGGCGGAACTGATGCCAATATAATACAGCCGAATCTGATAGTCCTTTTGTCGAGCTGCAAGAATGGTCTGTAGTGTGCGTCTGCCGGAAAGCGTGGTTTCCTGCGTGAAGTTCCAGCCGTTTTGAATTGCGGTTTCCACTTCCTGAATGGCGATTCTGCCGGCTTCCAGTTTGTTGCAGTGCTCTTTTGCCGCGATATGATCTGGATCAATGATTTTTCCCAAGTCCAGTCGCTGCTGCCGCAGGACACCGGAAAAACTGCTTTTTCCTACGCCGTTGACACCACCGATAATGGTATAAACTTTCATGTGTATTCCTCCGATGCTACTGGTATTTCTTTTGGACAACACTGCATAAAGCCGACAGGCAGTCTTTGTGCGGTGCTGTTTTTATTATACCATGAAAAAATTTCCTCTGCAAGTATAACGGAACAGATTCCGGCGCATACTCTCATCGAGGTGAGTGAGATGCAGAAATGGGAATGGGCATTGCTTTTGGGTATGGTAGGAACGGTCTGCTGTTCGGCACTGGCGGGAACGGCACAGAGTTACGGCTCGCTGGAACAGAATGTGCTGCGGCTGCACATTCTGGCGAACTCGGACAGCATCGACGATCAGGCGTTGAAACTCAAGGTGCGGGACAAGGTGCTTGCACAGACAGAAAACCTGTTTCAATCCCAGCCGGAAAATGCTGCCGATGCGGAACAGCTTGTGGCAGAGCATCTGGAAACGCTGGAGCAGACAGCACAGCAGCTGGTGTGGGACGAAGGATATTCCTATGCAGTCAAGGCACAGCTGGTGGAAATGCCCTTTGACGACCGCACTTACGGGGAATGGACCATGCCGGCAGGGGACTATGAGGCTCTGCGGATCACCATCGGCGAAGCCGCAGGACAGAACTGGTGGTGCGTAATGTATCCGTCCCTCTGCGTGCCCAATGCCTGCGAAGTCACGGCGGACGAAGAAACTGCACAGGAGGCATTCGGTAAGTCGGAACAGGACATGCTACAGCACCATGAACGCTATGCAGTCAAGCTGAAATGCGTGGAATGGCTGAAACAGTGGTTCTGAAATATAGATGTTCTGTAAATTTTCAGAAAGATGCTTGACAACGGGACGGGAGTATGATAGAATAACAAAAGTAAACAAAGAAGAGCATTCCCGTTCTCACCGTTTGGCGTAGAGTCGAAACGGTCAATACTCGTGTATAACGACCTTTTTCTGCGGAAAAGGGACGCTTTTTGACGAATGGAGAAGGAGTGTTCACCTAACAGTGAACGCTTTTTTTTGTTTGAAAATAACATGTTTGGAGGTGCTGGCTTATCAGCAAACAGGAACTGCAGATCAACGAGGAAATTCGGGACAGAGAAATTCTGGTCATCGACCAGAACGGTGAAAAACTCGGAACAATGTCTGCGAGAGATGCACAGAAAATCGCCTATGAAAAGGATCTGGATCTGGTGAAGATCGCACCGGGTGCAAAACCGCCGGTATGCCGGATCATGGATTACGGCAAGTACTGCTTTGAACAGCAGAAGCGGGAAAAAGAGGCACGGAAAAACCAGAAGGTCGTTTCGATTAAGGAGATCCGTATGTTTTCTGCCATCGACACCCACGACTTTGAAACCAAAGTCAATCAGGCAAAGAAATTCCTGCAGGGTGGCGACAAGTTGAAGGTTTCCGTCCGTTTCCGGAAGCGTGCAATCGCACACCCGCAGATCGGCGAAGAACTTCTGAAGCGTTTCCAGGAAGCGTGCAAGGAAGTCGGCGTTGTTGACAAGCCCGCGAAAATGGAAGGCCGCAGCATGGTCATGTTCATTTCACCGAAAGCATCGAAGTAAACAGGAGGAATTCACAATGGCAAAGATCAAGACCAAGACTCATTCCGGTGCAAAGAAGCGTTTTAAGATGACTGCTTCCGGAAAGGTAAAGTATCAGAAGACCAACAAAAGACACAGACTGACACAGAAGGATACCAAGAGAAAGAGAATCGCTCGTACCGTTGGTATCGCTGACTGCACAAACGCACCGGCACTGAAAAAGCTGATGCCGTATCTCTAAGCCGCAGGAATATTCGGGCTTTGATTGGAATCTGAGAAATAACGGAGGTAAATAACTATGGCACGTATTAAAGGTGCAATGATGACTCGCAAGAGAAGAAATAAGACACTGAAGCTGGCAAAGGGCTACTGGGGCAGCAAGAGCAAGCACTTCAAGATGGCAAAACAGGCTGTCATGAAGTCCGGTAACTATGCTTACGTCGGCAGAAAGCAGAAGAAGAGAGAGTTCCGTCAGCTGTGGATCACTCGTATTTCCGCTGCATGCAAGATGAACGGCATCAACTACTCCCAGTTCATGAACGGCTGCAAGAAGGCTGGCATCACCCTGAACCGCAAGATGCTGTCTGAAATCGCAATTCATGACGCAGCAGGCTTCACTGCAATCGTAGAACAGGCTAAGGCTGCTCTGTAAGGATTTGAATGCGAAACACGCTCTGGAAATGATACGGGGCGTGTTTTGTTGTATTATAAGGGAAACACTGCGTTGCCATAGAGCCTGTTTCGCATCTGCACAGAAACGGATACGAAACAGGCTCTTGCAAAAGAGGGGGAAAGAGCACATGGAAACACTGTTGAAAATCTCGGCACACGACAATGCCGCCATAAAACAATATCGAAAACTGGCACGTTCCCGAAAAGAACGCACCAAGGCGGGGCTGTTTGTGCTGGAGGGCTTCCGGCTGGTGTCGGACGCGGTGAAAAATGGTGCGGCTCTGACCCAGCTGTTCTGGACGGAGGACGGATTGGCACGCTGGCAGGCAGAGGGCTTGCCGACAGCGTGGGACGGTGTGCGTTGTGCACAGCTCTCGGACAGTCTGGCGGCGGAACTCTCTCAGACGGAACATTCACAGGGTGTGTATGCCATTTGTCAGATGCCCCAGCCGCCGGCACTTTCCGCATTGATCCACGCAGGCGGCAGCTACGCCGTTCTGCATCAGCTACAGGATCCCGGCAATGCCGGCATGATCCTGCGGACGGCGGACGCACTGGGGCTGGACGGCGTGATCTACAGTGCCAGCTGTGACATCTACAGTCCGAAAGTGGTGCGGGCAACGATGGGCTCGCTGTTCCGTGTGCCGCTCTGTTGCGTGCCGGATATTGCCCCTGTGCTGGAAGCTTGTCAGTGTGCAGGTGTGGAAACCTGTGCGGCTGTGGTTTCCGGTGCGGCGGAACTGGTGGGGCAATGCCGTTTTTCCGGCGGCACGGCGATCGTGATCGGCAACGAGGGCAACGGATTGCCGGAAATGGTAGCGTCTGCCTGTGACCGCCGCGTGACGATTCCCATGCACGGGACGATCGAATCCCTTAACGCCGCTATGGCAGCCGGCATCATTCTGTGGGAAGTGCAGAGAACGGCACAAGACCAGAACGGAGGGCAGTGATTTGGAAGAAATACGCTGTCTGCTGTGGCTGGTCATGATATTCGGTGCAGGAAATCCGCGAATCTGGAAGGCACTGCACCGCTATCATTCTCCGCAGAAAGCCGTGGAGATCTTGCGGAAACCGGAAACAGATGCCGATCTGCATCTGCCGGAGCACACTCTGCGGCGAATTCGTCAGACCGGTGAGGATAAAGTGGACGAAATGCTGGAACGCTGTGAAAAGCTGCGTCTGTCCATTCTCTGGTATGGAGATGCGGCATATCCCGAACAGCTTTTGTCCATTGTGAATCCACCGGTATTGTTGTTTTATCAGGGGGACAGCTCCCTGCTGCAAAATCACCTGCTGCTGACTATTGTGGGAACTCGCAATCCGGCGGAGTACAGTCTGCGGGTGGAGAAAACCATTTGTCATGATCTGGTGCAGATGGGCTTTGTGCCGGTGACGGGCTATGCCGCCGGTATTGACATCACCGCCAATTTGTGTGCTCTGGAGGCGGACAAGCCCAGCATTGCCCTGATGGGCTGCGGGCTGGACGTGGCGTATCCGAAATCCCATGTAAACTTGAAATATGAAATCGCCAAGCACGGCTTGATCTTGTCGGAGTTTCTGCCAGGAACTTCTCCGGCACCGGCAAATTTTCCGCTGCGGAACCGTGTGCTGTCCGGTTTGAGCATGGGAACTTTCGTGATACAGGCACCGGTTCGAAGCGGTGCACTGATTACGGCGGAGAACGCCATGGAGCAGGGCAGAGATGTTTTCTGTATTCCACCGGCGGACATATTTGACAAACGGTATATGGGTGTGATAAAATATCTTCGGGACGGTGCAATTCCCGTGTTTGACAGTCGGGACATTGTCTATGAGTATTACACCAGCCACGCCCATATGATCGGGGCGGCGGCACTGTACGGAGAGGATCGGGACAAATCGGAAAGTTCTGTGATGACGCTGGGAGAGGCGGAAGCGAAGCCAAAGACACCGGCGAAGAAACCACAGGTTTCCGTTCCGGAACCGCCGGCAGAAGCCGAACCCGATCCGGTACTGGATCCCATGCCGGAGGAAGAACTGGAAGGGCTGGCAGGAGAGATTCTGTCCCTGCTGCAAAAGCAGGACGTGATGCACATGGATCAGATCGCAGCGGAACTGGAAGTTTCTATGGAGGAACTGACCACCACGCTGACCGAACTGGAACTGTACGGGAAATTGGAACGCCTGCCGGGAAAACAATTCCGGTGCATGCGTTGAGGCTGTCCTGTGTCTGTTCGCTACGGACAAATCTTGAGAAAAAACAGCTGTGAGAAACAGCCAGCAGAGAGAACGAGAGGAATATGTCGAATTTAGTGATCGTGGAATCGCCGGCAAAGGCGAAAACCATTCAGAAATATTTGGGAAAAGGCTATGATGTCATTGCCTCAATGGGGCATATCCGTGATCTGCCCAAGTCCAAGCTGGGTGTCGATGTGGAAAATGGTTTCCAGCCCCAGTACACGGACATGAAGGGCAAGGAAGATGTCATTAAAAAGTTGAAAGAACATGCGAAGAAGTGCGACCATGTCTATCTGGCGACGGACCCGGATAGAGAAGGAGAAGCCATTTCATGGCATATCGCACAGCTTCTGCATTTGGATATGAACGCCGACGATCGGGTGGAATTCAACGAGATCACCCGCAGCGGCATTCAGGCAGGTATGAGCAATCCCCACAAGATTGATCTGGATCTGGTCAATGCCCAGCAGGCACGCCGGATTCTGGACCGTCTGGTGGGTTATAAGCTCAGCCCGTTCCTGTGGAAAAAAGTCCGCCGCGGACTGTCCGCCGGTCGTGTGCAGTCGGTTGCCGTGCGTCTGGTAGTCGATCGGGAAAATGAGATTCGGGCATTTGTTCCGCAGGAATACTGGTCGATCGATGCGAAATTCACCGCCCCGCCGTCCCGCAAGGTGTTTGCCGCCAAGCTGGTAAAGGTGGACGGCAAGCGGGTGGACAAAACGGAGATTCCGGACAAAGCCACCGCAGATGCTTTGCTGGAACGGCTGCAAAATGCCAGCTATTCTGTGCAGAACGTGAAAAAGCGTGTCACCAAGCGGCACCCCGCACCGCCGTTTATCACGTCTACCCTCCAGCAGGACGCTTCCTACCGGCTGGGCTTTCAGTCCAAGCGTACCATGAAAGTGGCACAGGAACTGTACGAAGGCGTGGACATCGACGGACTGGGGGCAGTGGGTCTGATCACCTACATGCGTACTGACAGTCTGCGGATTTCCGCAGAGGCACAGCAGGCAGCCGCGGACTATGTGACCGGAAAATACGGTGCAGAGTACCTGCCGCCGGAACGCCGAAATTATAAGTCCAAGAAAAACGCACAGGACGCTCACGAAGCCATTCGTCCGTCTATGCCGGACATGACACCGGAACGGGTAAAGTCCAGCCTGACTGCGGATCAGTATAAGCTGTACCGTCTGATCTGGGAACGCTTTATCGCCAGCCAGATGGCAGATGCTCTGCTGGATACGGTTTCCGTGGACATTGAAGCCGACAACTGTATGTTCAAGGCAACCGGCTCCACGGTGAAGTTTGACGGCTTTACAGTGCTGTATGACGATGCCAAGGGCGACAAGAGCGAGAACAAAAACCTGCCGGAACTGGAAAACGGCATGGAGATCAAGGTAAAATCGCTGGAGGGCAACCAGCATTTCACACAGGCTCCGCCCCGCTATACCGAAGCAACGCTCATCAAGGCACTGGAAGAAAACGGCATAGGCAGACCGAGTACATATGCTCCTACCATTACCACCATTACCACACATCTGTATGTGGAGCGAGAGGGCAAACAGCTGAAGCCGACCGTCCTGGGTGAAGTGACAACAGAACTGATGAAAGAACATTTCCCCAACATTCTGGACGTGAAGTTCACCGCCGATATGGAAAACAGTCTGGACGATGTGGAACGCGGCAAGAAAAGCTGGGTGGACACACTGGAAGATTTCTACGGCGACTTCTCCAAGACGCTGGAAACTGCCGAGGAGAAAATGGAGGGCAAACGTGTCAAGGTGCCGGACGAGGAAACGGACATTGTCTGCGACCAGTGCGGCAGAAACATGGTCATCAAGATCGGACGCTACGGCAGATTTTTGGCATGCCCCGGTTTTCCGGAGTGCAAGAACACCAAGAAGATCGTACAGGAAACTGCCGGCTCCTGCCCGCTGTGCGGCAATAAGATCATTCTGAAAAAGTCCAAGCGTGGCAGAAGCTTTTACGGCTGCAATGCCTATCCGGACTGCAACTTTATGACATGGAATGTGCCTACCGAGGAAAAATGTCCCCAGTGCGGCTGTACGCTGTTCCAGAAGGGCGGCAAGTCCGGTACACTGGTTTGCGAAAAGCCGGGATGCGGCTATTCCCGTCCTGTGGGAGGAGGTGCTTAAATGGCAGAAGTGACTGTGATCGGCGGCGGACTGGCAGGTTGTGAAGCAGCGTGGCAGCTGGCAGAAGCCGGCTTTTCCGTGCGGCTTCTGGAGATGAAACCGGTGCAGTATACACCGGCTCATCACTATGAGGGGCTTGCGGAACTGGTCTGCTCCAACTCGCTGAAAGCCGACCGCCTGAATTCTGCGGCAGGACTGCTCAAGGCGGAAATGACTCGTCTTGGCTCGCTGCTGATGCAGTGTGCCAGAAAGTCGGCAGTTGCTGCCGGCGGGGCACTGGCGGTAGACCGGAAACAGTTCTCCGACCTTGCCACCGAAGCGATTCGGAATCACCCCAACATTACGCTGGAAACGGCTGTGGTCACGGAAATTCCGGATACGCCCACAGTGGTTGCCACAGGACCTCTCACCGAGGGGGCACTGGCGGCGGATATTGAAAAACGCTGCGGCACACGGCTGAGTTTCTTTGATGCCGCCGCACCGATCGTCAGCTTTGAGAGTCTGGACAAGGAGAAAGTGTTCTTTGCGGCTCGCTATGGCAGAGGCGATGCAGACTATATCAACTGTCCCATGAACAAGGCAGAGTATGAGGAATTTTATCAGGCACTGATCGGGGCAGAACGTGCACCGCTGCACGACTGCGACAAGGACGCCTTTCGGGTGTATGAGGGCTGTATGCCCATTGAGGTGCTGGCTTCCCGCGGCATGGACACCATGCGGTTCGGACCGCTGAAGCCGGTGGGGCTGACAGACCCCCGCACTGGTCACCGTCCGTGGGCAGTGGTGCAGCTGCGGCGGGAAAATCAGGAGGGCACCATGTATAATCTGGTGGGATTTCAGACCAATCTGAAATTTCCGGAACAGAAGCGGGTGTTCTCCATGATCCCCGGACTGGAGCATGCGGAATTCCACCGCTATGGCGTGATGCACCGGAATTCGTTTCTGGACAGTCCCCGCCTGCTAGATGCGGACTATCACTTCCGCGGGCAGGACGGGCTGTACTTCGCCGGACAGATGACCGGTGTGGAGGGCTACATGGAATCGGCGGCAAGCGGCATTCTTGCCGGAAAGAATCTGGCAAGACAGCTGCAGGGCAAGCCGCCGCTGATTCTCCCGCGGGAAACTATGATGGGAGCACTGGCGGCATATATCAGCAGTGCTCCCACGGAGAATTTTCAGCCGATGGGTGCCAATATGGGCATTCTGCCGGATCTGCCGGAGCGAATCCGCGGCAAACAGGAAAAGTATCAGGCATACGCGGATCGCGGCATGGCGGCACTGGAACGGTACTTGCAGACCGCGGAACAATAAAGGCAATACCGCAAACAGCCTGTCTGACGGCTTTGCACGGTATTGTCATAACATAAGGGAGATCATAGATTTTGAATATTTTAATCGACGCATTCGGCGGGGATAACGCCCCGCTGGAGGTGATTCGCGGCGGTGCACGGGCGGTGCAGGAACTGGGTGTGACTGTGACGCTGGTGGGGGACGAGCAGAAAATTCGTGCCTGTGCCGAGAAAAACAGGCTGCCGCTGGACGGCATGGAAATTCTGCACGCTCCGGCAGTGTTCGACATTCACGAGGAACCCACGTCCCTGCTGAAACAGCATGCGGATACTTCCATGGCAGTGGGCATGCAGGCACTTCACGACGGCAAGGGTGATGCCTTTGTCTGTGCCGGCAGTACCGGTGCCCTGCTGGTGGGAGCCACATTTCTGGTGAAGCGGATCGCCGGCATCAAGCGTGCGGCAGTGGCTCCGGTGCTCCCCACGGAAACGACACCGTTTCTGCTGATCGACGGCGGTGCCAATAACGACTGTCGTCCGGAAATGCTGGTGCAGTTTGCGATCATGGGCAGTGCCTATATGCAGAATGTCATGCACGTGGACAAGCCCCGCGTGGCTCTGCTGAATGTGGGAGCCGAGGAAACCAAGGGACGGGAACTGGAACTGGAATCCTATGTCCAGCTGGCACAGTCTCCGGTGAATTTCATCGGCAATATCGAAGCACGGGAACTGCCTGCCGGTGCAGCAGATGTGGTAGTTACAGACGGCTTTACCGGCAATGTAGCACTGAAGCTGTACGAGGGCATGGGCAAGTTTATGGCACACCAGATGAAAGGCAACCTGTTCGCAGGCGTTGCCGGAAAGCTGGCGGCACTGCTGATCCTGCCGAAGATCAAGGCACTCACCAAAAAAATGGACTACAAAGCCGTAGGCGGTGCAGTGATGCTGGGCGTACAGAAGCCGGTCATCAAGGCACACGGCAGTTCCGACGGCACAGCATTTTTCAATGCGATCCGGCAGGCGAAAGACTGCGTTGCCGGAAATGTGGTACAGACCATTGCAGAAAATACCGGAAAGCCGGTAAAGAAATAGAGGGAAAGCAATCATGGAACATACAGAGTATGTAGATTTAGGAAGGTTTGAAACGTATATTCATTACCACTTTAAGGACAAGCACCTGCTGCTGGAAGCACTGTCCCACTCGTCCTATGCCAACGAAAAGCATAAGACCCGCAACAGCAACGAGCGTCTGGAATTTCTGGGGGACAGTGTGCTGTCGATCGTGGTTTCAGAATTCCTGTTTCACAAGTATCCCGACCTGCCGGAGGGCGAGCTGACCAAACTCCGTGCCTCAATGGTATGTGAAAAGGCACTGCATGTGTTCGCCAGAGAGATTCATCTGGGCGAATTTCTCCTGCTGGGCAAGGGTGAGGAGCACACCGGCGGACGTTCCCGTTCGTCGATTCTGGCAGACGCGTTTGAAGCTGTCATTGCGGCGATCTTTCTGGACGGCGGCATGGACGCGGCAAAGCGGCATATCATGCGTTTTATTCCGAAGAATCCGGTTGCAGAAAGACAGCAGCCTGCCGGTTTCCACGACTATAAGACACGGCTACAGGAAGTCGTGCAGAAGAATCCGGAGGAAAAGGTGGAGTATCTGCTTGTCAGCGAATGCGGTCCCGATCATGACAAGGCGTTCGAAGTGATTGTCTGCCTGAATTCCAATGTCATCGGCAAAGGCGTGGGACACAGCAAAAAGGCTGCGGAACAGCTGGCTGCCAAGGAAGCACTGTCCCTGATGGGCTATGGCACAGCATAAGACACTGGCGTTCTTCATTCCCCATCGGGGCTGTCCGCACCAGTGCAGCTTCTGCGACCAGCGAACGATCAGCGGCACAGTGCAGGCTCCCACGCCGGAAGAGGTGACACAGACCTGTCAGGAGATGCTGGAACGCAGCGGGTCGCTGGAATCGGCGGAGATCGCCTTTTTCGGCGGCAGCTTCACAGCGGTGGAACCGGCGTATCAGATCGCCCTGCTGGAGGCGGCACAGCCGTTTCTGGGAGAAGGTATGTTTTCCGGTATCCGCATTTCCACCCGACCGGACGCGGTAGACAGTGCAGTTCTGGAACGGCTGGAACGCTATCATGTCACTGCGGTGGAACTGGGAGCACAGAGCATGTGTGACCGTGTGCTGTATCAGAATGAACGGGGACACGATGCACAGGCAGTCCGGCAGGCAAGTGCCATGCTGCGGGAACGGGGCTTTTCGCTGGGTTTGCAGCAAATGGTGGGCTTATACGGCAGCACATTGCAGGACGAATATGACACGCTGGAACAGCTTCTGGCGTGTCAGCCGGAAACCTTGCGAATCTATCCCACGGCAGTGCTGGAGGGCACCAAGCTGGCGGAGTATTATTTCCGCGGCGGCTATCCGCAGTTGTCACAGGAAGAAGTGCTGGACTATTGTGCAGATGCCCTGTGCCGCTGTCACCATGCCGGCGTGAGGGTGATCCGGCTGGGGCTGCATGATACGCCGTCCCTGCGGGAACATCTGCTGGCGGGGTATTTCCACCCTGCCTATGGAGAACTGGCGGAATCCCGTCTGTATCTGCGGCAGCTGAAAGCGGCGGCAGCAGACTGTGGAAAACCGGAACTCTTTGTGGAAACGGCTCCCCGTACCATGAGCAAAGTGCTGGGGCAGCACGGTTGCAACCGGAAGGCACTGGCGGAGCAGGGCGTTTCGCTTCGTGTACGGGAAAATGCTGCCGTTGCTGCGGGAACGCTTCTGGCAGGGCAACAGGTCTATGCAGTCTTTAGGAAACACTGAATAAAGCCCGCCTGACGGCTTTGCACGCAATCTGCTTGCAGAT